>LULP01000001.1_pt1 | contig 145053 bp, 165 predicted proteins | sample 728111 | NCBI WGS metagenome assembly LULP01 (sample SAMN03860286, study PRJNA289734) | marine metagenome | biome: seawater column; feature: ocean; material: water; isolation source: Red Sea water column Station 149 - depth 25m | place: Saudi Arabia: Red Sea | collected 2011-10-15 | depth 25 m
GAGAATGAGAAGCTCACAGCTATACGCGTAGTGAAGCCAAATTATATAGCGGAATTCGCAGAGGTCTATAAGGAATATGTCAATAGCTAGGAATATGAGAGCAGACGGTGTGGCGCTGGCTCCTAGCGGTTTCACCATTAAGAAATGTACTATGACTCGTTACGACGGTGGTAGCGATATAGACATAACGCCACTTGTTGTCAAGATAAATCTTATAGAATCTTTATATGCGCCAACGATCGTCGCGCAGATATCAATAAAGGACGCAGCTAATTTTATGGAAGAGTTTCCTATCTGCGGTCACGAGCGAATACATCTTATATTAGAACGTATTGAACACGACACTGAGGTAGAGAAGCGCATTGAGTTAAAGTTTATAGTAACAGAGTATCCTTTGTATGGCAAGGCAGAAGGCGGTAACGCGAATGTACAGGCGTATACTCTGAGCGCGATTAGTGAGCATGCGTTCTTATCATCTATTAAGAAGATATCGCGGCAGTTCAACGGGCAGACCGATAAGGAAATCATTAAGATACTACAAGAGGATTTAGGGCACTATAATATACGGCAATTAGGTACGGTCATTACGGCGGCTAAAGGAGTGCTTCCGCGAATGAAGCCCCTAGAAGCTTGTGAATGGTTCCGCTCTCGTTCTTGTGATAATCCTGAGTCACCAATCTTCTTATATCAAACGATTGATGGCGTGATTCACTTGGTATCATATAGCGAATTAATAAAAGAAAAAGTTCATGGCGTTTATAGAGACACTCGTATGTTTACACAGAACCCTCAATCCGTAGAAGATTATAAAGAGCGTGCTACAAGACTATTGAATGTTACATCGAATCTACGGTTTGGTAGAGTCTTTCAATCTCAATCTGGTGCGTTTGCTTCTAAGATGAATTATGTTGATATCGCCACGAAGACATATGGTACGAAACACTATGGCTATAATATTGAGCAAAACACTCTGACTGGTAATCCCCCGTTTAGTAGTGCATTCAAAATTTCGGACAAAGGGCTTGGTGAATACTATGACGCCTTCTCAAATAAAGTCTCATTAAATACTCTTGCTTATGGCGAACAAAAGAATACGAACGAAAGCAGATTAAGATATGAACAAAAGATTCGTTCCTTTACAGAAAGTCTTGAGACAATGACTCACGATATTAAAATATATGGTGATTATGAATTTCATCCAGGTAAAGTAATAACAATTAAATTTCCAAAAGCAATTGACCCGGCAGAAGAAGAGCTTTCTACAGAAGATGACCATCCAGGTGAAGATAAATTATTGAGTGGAAAGTATTTGGTTACATCTGCTCAACATACGTTTGAGAATGGAAACTATTTTATAAACGCAAGAGTGAAACGTGATTCAATGGGAGTAGAGATATAATGAATAGAGAAGATTATGCTGAAAGTCATTCCTTTGTATGGTTCATTGGAGTTTGTGAAGATATTAATGACCCAATGGAAATGGGACGAGTTCGTGTAAGATGTTTCGGATACCATGATGCAAATAAGATTTCGATTCCTACAGAGAGTTTACCATGGGCATCTGTAATGACATCAGTCACTAGTGCGTCTACGTCTGGTGTAGGTAATTCTTCTACTGGCCTCGTGCAGGGTTCATGGGTCGTCGGATTCTTTCGAGATGGTACATCTGCTCAAGACCCTCTCGTTATGGGAAGTCTTCCGTCTCAACATATCTCAAAACAAGAGAATGCGAACATAGGATTCTCTGACCCTGATAGCGTGTATCCCCTAAAGGAAAAATTAAGCGAACCTGATGTGCCGAGGGAAGCGCGAACAGATTTTATTAATTCATATTCATATATTACAAAGAAAGATGCAAAGGACAAATATAAAGGTATACCAACCGCCAATAATGGTCCTGTGTGGAATTTTCCTAACATCGCCGATGTAATTAAACCAACCTATCCATTAAATCATGTTCATGCGTTTGCCGATAATTCAAATGTAATCGAATATGATTCAACAAAAGACACTCATAGATTTTCTCATGTAGGTCCAAATAAAACTTTTACTGAGATTGATAAAGACGGAAATGAGTCTCAAGTAATTACTGGTGGAAGATATAAAGTAATTGCAAAAGGTGATAATGTTTATATAACAGGTGGATGTAATCTTACGATCGAAGGTGGATGTCGAACCAAGATAGATGGTAACTGGGAGATATATGTGAACGGAAATAAGAATGAAGTTATTACTGGTAGTGAAACAAGAAAAGTTACTGGCAATATCGACATTGACGCAGCAAGGATTGACTTAAATTAATATAAATAGAGTATATGGCAATTGCAATTTCAGATAGCTCGAGCTCGATACGTGTATCAATGCCGAGAGTTTATAGAGACTTACCAATGTCTTTTCAAAAACATCCCGGTACCGGTGATGTTCGCCCTATCGAAGATTTAGCTGCCGTTAAACAATCAGTAAGAAATTTAATATTAACCAACTATGGAGAAAGACCATTTAATAATAATATAGGAAGTAATGTGACTTCTTATTTATTTGAACCAGTAAGTCCGTTTACTTCGAATGCAATTGAAAGAGATATAGAATCAGTTCTTTCAGAGCAAGAGCCAAGAATAAATGGAGTTTTAGTTCGAGTATATGATAAGGCAGATGAAAACGCATATATCGTTGAACTACAATATAACGTAGTATCATTAAATATACAGGTGGAGACTTCATTCTTTTTAAGAAGATTAAGATAATATGGCTACTCAACTCAATACAACTGAATTAGATTTTAAGAAAATCAAAGATAACCTTAAGAGTTATCTCAAGAACTCCGACTCATCATTTAAAGATTATGACTTCGAAGGTTCTGGTCTTAATCATTTACTCGATATCCTTGCATATAACACTCACTATAACGCAATCACTGCTCACATGGCAGTGAATGAATCATTCCTTGACACTGCTCAAGTAAGAGCTAATGTGGTTTCTCATGCCAAGTTAATCGGATATACTCCAAAGAGCGCATCATCATCTCAGGCTACTATATCTCTTAAATTAAAAAGAGATTCTGGTACAAATTCATCTGCGACTCTTGCTAAAGGAGCGTTGTTTACAACTTCAGTGAATGGTGTTAACTATTCTTTTCAAACATTAGCTGATACTGTTTCAAGTAGATATAATTCTACTACAGGTAATTTTGAGTTTGATGAAATTGTAATATATGAAGGTCAATCAAAAACAACAAGATTTTTCTTTAACAATAATAATAATGAAAAGTTTTTATTGCCTGATAATAATATTGACACAAACACTTTAAAGGTAATAGTAAAAGATTCTTCAAGTGCTGTTAATAGTACAACATATACCGAGTTTAGAAAAGAATCTATTGTTGATAGTAGTAGTAACATTTATTATTTAAATGAAAACTATGATGGGTTCTATCAAATTGAATTTGGAAATGGTACTTTAGGAAATAGACCTATTGCTAATTCTATAATTGAGTGTAGCTATTTAATATCAAATGAAAGAGAACCAAATGGCGCAACTACATTCGAAGGTCCAAGTTCCTTTCCGGCTAACACCTCTCTTGCTGAAAGTGGAGGAATCGTTACAATATCAAATGCAAGTGGTGGAGCAACTAAAGAATCAATAGAATCGATTCAATTTAATGCACCACGATCTTTTATATCTCAGAATAGAGCTGTTACTCTTGCAGATTATGAAGTAAATGTAAGAGAAGCTATAAGTGATGTTCAAGATATTGCAATCTACGGAGGCCAAAGTTTGAATCCACCGCAATATGGAAAAGTATTCATATCTGTAAAACCGCAATCTGGTTTATATCTTACAGAAGGTCAGAAGCGAACTATTTTAAATTATCTAGAATCGAAAAAAATTGTTACAGTCATACCTGAAGTTGTTGATGCAGACTATACTTTTATCTATGTAAATGTATCAACTAAATATAACTCGAATAATACTTCATTAACTAAAGCTCAACTTGAAAGTGAGATTAGAGAATCTATTAATACATTTAATAATAATTTCTTACAACGTTATGGTAATAATTTTAGATATTCAAAACTATTATCTAGTATTGATAATACTAATGAATCTATATCAGGTACCATTGCTCAGGTTTATGCATATAAAAGACAGGCTCTAATACCTGGTTCTACTTCTCCACTCTTAGTTGATTTTGGATTTCAATTTTTAGGAGATGTTAGTCAGGCTGGTTCATTTATATCATCAACTGGATGGACTTTTGGAGGGCGAACATATTACCTTGAAGATAAACCAATAAGTGGTGATAAAGATAAAAGAAGAATAGAAAGATATTATTTAAATGATAATAATGTAAAGGTTATTGAAAAAACAAATATAGGATTCCTTTATCCACAAACGGGCAAGATAACTTTAGAAGCTCAACCTTCAGATGCTGAGACATTTGTTGATATAACAGTTATACCGCTTTCTTATGATATACCAGGGATTGAAAATAAACTATTGACAATAGACTTAACTAAGTCTGTCGTAGTTGCTGATAATAATTTAGGTACAAAGAATACTGGTATAGTTTCAAGTTCTTATGTAGTGGCACCTGATGCTCCAATGACATCTGCTGGATATAATCCTACAGCTTCTGGTGTATTTGTTCCTCATACAATGTATGACCCAGCAACCGGAGTTGCTTATTATGCAGGAACGGAAGCATTACATTTACAATATTCTGCATTGGGGTATGTCCATTACATTCCTGTAACATCTCAAGGAGCACAACAAACTACTACCATTATAGACCAAGCAACACAAACCGCATCTGCTCCAGTTGCAACGACTACGACGACAACTTCATCTACTACATCATCGACAACTTCATCTACCACATCATCGACAACGGATTCATCTGGTAACGGGGGTAGTACATATACACCACCAAGTAATGGTGGATATGGTTATTAATAAGGGTTAAATAATGAGGGGTCTTGAAAAAATAAGGATTGATGAGTTAGTTCCTGAGCAATTACGAGATGTAGCTCAGAATCTAATTGACTTTCTTAAAGTATATTATTCTCAAGATGTTAATCCTACAACATTCATTGAAGAAATAACTCAAAGTAGAGATATTGATAGAGTTGCATCTGATGCCTTTCTTGAAAAGTTAGCCGAGACTATTGCTAAAGATGTACCCGATTCGGCGGTTGTTCAAAAAACTTTTTTGCTAAAGAGATTGGTTGACTATTATAATTTAAAAGGTACTAATCAATCAATTATAATTTTCTTTCAGTTATTCTATGATAAACTTGCTAAAGTTTATGAACCCTGGTCTAATGTTTTAGAAACATCCTCAAATAATATTGGGTCAAATAAGTTAGCTAGAGTACGACCATTAGAAGGTAAAGATATTTTTGAATTAGAAGATAAAGAGATAACACTTGAAAATGAATTTGGAGTTATTTTAGCTTCAGGCTATGTTCAAAGAATTACTGTCGAACAATACGAAGAAATATTATATACTCTTCACTTTGATTCAGGTTCTACTACAGGATTATTTACACCTGGGTTTAATATTATTAATAATGGAAACATATATGGTACTACCGTTGAAAGTCTGCAATCTATTAATATAGTAGATGGTGGTAGTGGATTTGAAAAAGGCGATATATTATTTTTAAAAGATAAACCTTTTACTACTTTTCAAGCTAAAATTATATCAACCGATGTAGACGGAAGAGCTTTAAAGTTTGAGATTATTCAAAGAGGAAATGGAACAGGGCCTGGTGAAACCCGCTTTATAAGAAATGACGAACCTTTGGTTTATCAGCTAAGAAAAAAAGATGGTCGTGTTTTAAATCCAACTACATTAGGTGCTGGTGTTGCAATGAATTTAAGCTTAACCTTTTCTACTCTTGTTGATGATACATCACAAAGTACAAATAATAAAGGACTATTATCTGATAATATTGTTTTACAAGACGGAAACTATTATAATAAGTATACTTATGAAATTAATGTTAACATTCCATTCAATGAATATAAAACTTCATTTCAAAATTTAATTCACCCAGTAGGTTATAACCTTTTTAATAATTTAAAATTAGAAAATATACCACCATTACAATTTAAAGAGCGATCAAGTGTTACCGAAGTAAGTACAGTTGGCTCAGCTAATTTTTTACCAGGTGGAACTAATAGATTATATTCTTTACTTGGGGCTAAGATGTCAGATGCTACACCCGATGAAAGAATTAACATTTCTCCTTACATGGGTTTAAGTAGAGATAATTATAGCGGATATCAGTCACCTTATCAATCTATTTCTCAAACTGCAACCGGTGCTTTTCCTTATACTCCTCACAAATATTTAAATGCTGTTACTGGAACCGATGATGCTGTTGCGGAAACTGCTGGTTATTTTATGGAAGACTTTGTTAATCAATCCCCAGGTTATAGAGAACTTATCGTAACAAATTCACAATTTTCTGTTGCAAATGGAAGATACTTACCTGGTGATTATTTAAGTCCGAGAGTAATCGGAACATTAAATGAAAATCAATTTTCAACAACTTTTAATGGAGAAACATATGAAGCAATAGATGTTCGTACAGATGGTGCTTTTGGTGATAGAAGATTTTATTTAATTGATGATACTAAGTCAACTTGGCCCGTTATTTTTGGAACTTATCAAGGTAAAATAATAGTAACAGGTGCAACCAATAGTACATATAATCGAACATATGAAGAGGTTACAGGTACTGGAATATTTGGAAATACTACCGATGGCGGATTTTCTATTCACCCAGATGGCAGATGGAAATTCACATACGGTGGTAATAATAATATTTTTTCTACTAACTCAAATATTGATTTCCTAGATGCTGATTGGACTGGTACTTTTATAAGTACAGAAGGTTGGAATATATCTACCACAGATGAAAGCGGATTTCCTTTTAAGGCTGTCAGAAATGCCTATAAAGAATCATACCCCTGGGTACGATACTATACTTCATTAGCTGACCCGTCAACATTCACATACACTGAGAGCGGGAAGTGGCCATCTTTTATGTTGAATCATACATTAGCTAAAACATGGGAATACAGGGCTCCGTCATCTGATGCAGCCGAACAAACTCATCTTCAAGATGGTCTTGGAAACAATGTTCGGTATGTAATGACTAAACCAATCGATACTACTAACCCTGAAGATATTAAACAAAGTGATGTTAATGTTGATGGCTATACCTCTGGAGCTTTCACATATTACTCTGGTGGTGCAACTTATTTTATTGCGAGCCGAGTTCCAGCAACATCTGGAAAAGGTGCTTATCCTAGATTTGGTAAGATAAATGGATTACCATATTATATACAGGATACTAGACCTTCGTTTGGAATCATATATAATCCACAATCTCAAGATAAGTGGAGCTCAACGGAACATGGTAGGTGGAGGCTCTCATATTATTCGCCTACTGCTAGTGTATTTAACGAAGGTGATGAACATAATATTAGTTCGTTCGAAATAAGTGGTATTACTGGTAGTGGTGCTACATTATTTAATTCTTCATCTGTTGGTACTTATACCGTAAGTGGTACTTATAATAGCCAACCTCGATGGCAATCAACAACTGGACACTTTATCAGATTTTTATCCTCTACTAATCAATGGGAGATTACTGATGATGGTGATGGCTATTATATATCAGAGGTACAAACACCACCTCAAGGTTCAGATGCGATTAGCTGGAATGATGGTCATAAACGCCCTTACCCTTGGAATGTTCAAACATGGTCAGCACACCCTGATGGAAATGGAAATAGTGACCAACCCGTGTTTTCTAATTTTGGAGGAGGAAGTCTTCCGTCAACTAATGCACCAGGTTTAGCTAAAGCTAGACCATTAGAATCAATTGCAAATAATACTACAAATTTTAATCAACCATTAGATAGAGCACCTAAGAGTATAGATACATCTCAGATAGCTCACGAAGAAATAATTAAAGACGATAGCTATGTCGTAGAATTTAGATAAATAGAATTATGAGTCAGTTAGTTATAAAAAATGCAAGAAGTTCTAAGACGCGTGGTGAGAGTTTACTTACTATTGGGAAAAGCTTTAACTTTATTACTCAATCATTAAAGACTAAGTTTATTGATTCATTCGAATCAGATTTAGATTCTAATCCTTTATACTTATTTTATGGAAGAGCTAATACGTGGGATTCACCAGCTGATACATATGAAGCTGACTCTCCTCCGCAACCATCAAATGCAATTCAAACAGATATCGATGCTAGAAGAGATATGTTGGCTGCCAAAAAGATATTAGCTTCAGACACCTCAGTTGGATTTAGAAAGGTTGCTTGGAAAAGTAATACAATATACGATCAATATAATACAAAAATTGACCAAACAATAGATGGTAACAATAATTATTATATTGTTCAAGACAATCCCAATGTAATTAATTACGGAGCGGTATATAAATGTTTAGATAATAATGGCGGTTCAGTTTCTGTATATAAGCCATATCAATACATTAAACCTGGAGTAAACCCTGAAATTTTAAAAGATGGTTATAAGTGGAAATATATGTTTACCATTCCAGGTTCAGATTTAAGTAAGTTTAATACAAACCAATCACCAAATGATAACTTTGTACCTATTAGTCTTGATACTTCATTCAAGGCGCCTTCAGGTACTATTGATAGAATTGATATTGATTCACCTGGGTTTGGTTATAAACCAACAATAGAACATGGAAAATATTATGGAGTTTATGATAGTCCAGTTGTTCCTATTTTTGTTGAAGGTGACGGAATAGAAATTGATTCAGCTAAATTGAAAATTTCTTCTGTCAACGCAGGAACTATTACTTCATTCGAACTTGATGAACCATCAGAGATTAAGTATGGTGCTAGAGAAGATAGATATACTATATTAGCAAATGAAAAATATAACAATTGGGTACCTGTTAAATTTATTGAAGATTTAGAATCAATTACATTTGATAATGCGTCGACAATTACGACCGGCGGTCGCTCCTTTGCATATGGCTTGGCCAAAATTGGAAATAACGGAAAAATAGATTGGAAGTCTAAAGACTCACCAGGTGTAATAATTATAGATGGTGGAAGTAATTATGCGACTGGCCAAAGTGTTCGAGTGGTTCAATCATCATGTATCCCCTTTGGAGTTGGGTATCACGATTCACCAACAGCATTAAGTGGTGCAGCATCTTTAGCTAAAATAAGTAATGGAATAAAAAAAATTATAATTGAATCTGTTGGACAGAATTATGCTAATGCAACTCTTATTCCAATACATAGCGCTGCTGATAGTAATGGCCCTGCACAATTCAAAGCTACACCGCAGATTGCCCCTCTAAAAGGTCATGGTGGCGACCCGAAATTAGAGCTTGCTGCAAATGCTATCTTTATTAACTCTAGGATTTTAGGAAGACAAGGAAATGTAGCTACAAGTGCAGATGACTTTCCATCAGTAAACGATTTTAGACAGGTTGGGTTAATACAAAATGCAAAAGATTTAAGAGGGCAAAAGATAAGTGCCGAAACAGTTTCTGCAAAATATATGATGAGAGTTGATGATGTTGATAATTCGATTGATACTTTACAAAAAACTGGCGATGCAGTTTCAAAGGATTTATTAATTCAAGGTGTGTCCAGTAGAGCTCAAGGAAGAATTGTAGATATCTTTTCTGGCCCAGGCGTAGAAAAAGAAATAAGATATGTTCAAATAGGAACTAGACGATTTCTTGAAAGGGAATACATTATCTATAAAGGTCTTTCTAATCCTATTAAAATAAAATCAAAAGATGATGGTGGAATTAGAGAACCAGAGATTGACGTGTATACTGGCAATATTTTGTATATAAATAACAATAGTAAGATAGAACGGGATGAAAATCAAACTGAGACAATTAACTTTTTAATTACATTTTAGGAAATATGGCTATTACATCATACAATGTTGCACCTTATCACGATGATATCAATATTAAGGATGCACAAGGGAAAACAGTACTGGATAAAAATTATTTAAGAATTTTGTTCCAACCGGGGTTTGCAATTCAAACGCGGGAAATGAATCAGCTACAATCTGTACTTCAGTCACAGATTGATAGATTTGGTTCTTCTTTTTATCGTGATGGTCAAGCTGTATTAGATGGTGAAGCAAGTTTTAGAGACAATGTTGTTTATGTGGAAGTTACTCTTCCTACAGGAGTAACATTGGCAGACTTAACTTCAGATATATTATTACAACCTACTATTGAAATTAGAACTAATGGCATTACTGGAGGTCAGTACGCTAAAGTTCTTGGAATCGAAGGTATTACTGCTGAAGTTATTAGAATTTATTTACAATCAATTTCAGATATATCAGATAGTTCATCAGCATCAGCAGCTTTAGACACTTTAGTACCAACGGGTGCAACTCTTCATTATAAAGAAGATATACAATTTATTAGTAAAACAGGAACTCTTAATGAGCGTACTGTTGCAAATACTTCACCTATAGCAACTATCTCAGCTAATGGTTATGGATTTTCTGCTTCGGTTAATGAAGGTATCTTTTATGTTAAAGGTTCATTTGTTCATACCCCTGCAATAAAAAGATTTTGGATTAAAAATTCATATGATGAAATTGTAAGAGGAGATGTTGTATTAGCAATAACAGAAAAAATTGTAACATCAGCTCAAGACTCAACTCTTTTAGATAATTCAACTGGGTCATACAACTTTTCTGGTCCTGGTGCAGATAGATATTCAATTAGTCTTGACCTTGCTTTCTTTGAAAACTCTGAACCTGAAAATGTACTTAGAAATATTGTAAATCAAGGCGCAAACTTTTATGTAAAGAATAGCCAACAAACATTTGATATTGCTAGATTGTTTACTACTGATGAACAAACTGTTGAAAGTGTTGAAAATACTGAGTCGAATAATTTAGAAAAGAAGCTAGCAAAAAGAACCTTTGAAGAATCTGGTAATTATACAATAAAGCCTTTTAAAGTTGGGGTGCGGGAAATGGCAAGAGTTCCTTTGTCATCTACAACTGTAGATGGAGTAACAACATTTTCGTATGATGCCAACGCAGATCCAGTTTATACTCAAGCTGAATTAATAGACCAGAAGCCATTTAATATTGGAACAGTTGATGAGGCTTCAACAAAAGTTATATTTCAAGTAGACCCATCTACTGCTTATATCAATGGTTTTAGATATGACTTTCAAGATAAAATAAATTTAATATCAGATAAAGCAAGAGATGATTCTCATGTAAAGATAAAGAAAAATATTAATATATCTTTACAACAAGGTAATTATATAGAACTGGATGTACATGATAATCCTCATTATCAGCTAAGTGGTAATAATCCAAGAACTAATGTTTCGTTTGGTGGCTTTGCTGCTACTGATGACGTTGCAGCATCACCAACTAAACCATGGACAGTTGATAATGTAAGAGCTGCAAATATTAATAGTCAAACTACTTCTACTGGTTATAATAACTCAAAGGTAAAGTCAATTCAATTTGTTTCATCTCAGTTAAGAGATGTAAGAAAGAGTGACGGAACTAATTATAAATCAGTTATTGGAACGACGACAGGTTATAATATATCAAGTAATCCTACTGCAGCTGGTGTTACTTTTGGAGTAGCTCATAATTCTTCACCTACAGCAACCTATAGAGTTTATCTTCATAATAAATCAACTTTTCAAGATATATTAGATACATTTCCACATTTTGTAAATAGAAAAGGATTAACAGATGGAACCGCTCCATATCAACTTGGTAATCATTCGCCAAGTGAATTAAATGTTCTCGGAACACAGGTTGCATCTAATGCAATTACTGTTAATAATACATCAGAAAATTCTTTAGTGTTTCGATTGCCAGCAGACGCGGTTCAAAGAGTAACAAGAGTTAAATATACTAAGTATAAAAAATTTGAAATTACAGTTGGCACCAGTAATATAACAGGAACCTTTGGTGGCGATGGAAAGACTGTTGAAATACCATTAAACACTTCTTCTGCGGTCGGTGGATTACTAAATGGAGAATCTCTCGTAGGTACATCAAAAACTGATAAGTTTGATTATTTGGTTACTGTAAAAACAACACGAACAGGTGAGTCTGCTTTACATACCTCTACTGATCTGCAAGCTGCAGGAGTCGATGCTCAACCTGGTATTGATGGTACATTTGAAAGACTAGTAAATCCAAGACATTTTGAAATTAAAGATGGTGCTACAAGTGCACAGGTTGTATTAAAAGGTTTAGATGGAGTTGACCATCACTTTGCATTTAAAGAGGATGATGTAGTTACTGTATTTGCTCCGGTTGAAGTTGAAGTTGGTGGAGATGACGGAGGAGCAGTTGGAAGACAAAAAATAAAAACAAGCCATATTCAAAACATAGGAGGAGTTACATATTCTTCTGGTACTGTTATTGAATTAGATAAAGCCGATGTTATAATTTCTTCGATTGGTAGTACATTATTATCGCTAGGAGAAAACTTTGAAGTAATTGATGACGGATTAAACGACCCTGAATTTTATAGAAAGCCAAAGATTAGACTAACTCAAAGTGTTACTTTTACTGGGTCAAATGATATTCTCTTTGATTATTATAAACATGGAGAAGGAGATTTCTTTTGTGTTAACTCTTATGGTAACTATTCTTTAAGTGCAGAACCATCATTGAAGTATGAACAAATACCTCGATTTAATAATCAACCTTTATCAGAATTTCTTGACTTCAGAGTTAAAGAAACTTTTCTAGCAGAAGATGCAAGAGATGTAGGAGACTCTCAAGTAGGACCTATATCTTTAGTTCCAAATAGAACATGTCAGGTTGATATGAATTATTATGTTGGACGATTTGATAGATTAATTATTGGTGACAATGGTGTAATTGAAATTGTAAAAGGTCTACCTTCAGAAAATCCGGTTGTACCACCTGAGCCAGAGAATTCAATGACTTTATATACAATCTTTATGCCTCCGTATACTAGGTCAGCAAAAACAATTAATACTCGATACATAAACAATCAGCGCTCAACAATGAAAGATATTACTCGTATTAAAGACCGGGTATCTGCCATTGAATATTATTCATCTCTTTCACTTTTAGAGAATAGCGCATTACAAAAGAACTTAATTAATGAAGATGGTTCAAGTAGATTTAAAAATGGAATTATAGTTGATAACTTTACACAGGATAAAACTGCAAATGCTTTAGACCCAAATTATTTGGCGGCAACTGATAAGACTAATGGTATATTAAGACCATATTTTCATTCTAATCAATTTAGATTGTTTTATAAATTCCCAGCTGGAATAGCAGCAAATCAATCGAGTGCAGCAAATTATGTCGATAGAAGTACTACCGAAGTAGAAGATTTCTATATCAATAATAGCCCTAACAATTTTAAGTTTAATGTATTAACCCAGAAGGTAGACCCCAAAACTGGTCGACCACAACAACTTAATGTAGTAGGGTTTACTATTAATACAATAGATGACATTAATACCAATGGAGTATATACTTTATATAATCCAAATACAAATGGTTTTCCTGAGTATCGATATGTTTCAGGCAATGTTGCTTTATCAGAATCTTCTCGTAGAATTGTAAAAGTAACAAGTGAGGCCGGTGTAACCAGATGGGAAATCCAATCTATAAAGGCAGATAAGACTGGTTATGAAACTTTATATTTTTCTGAATTACCAGGATTTGCTGGTATTGGCGCACCTTTACCAAATTTAGTTGCAGGCGGATGGAAAAATGTTAATCTTGAAGATATGCCAAATGTAAAGATTACTTTACTTCTAGAAGAACGTGAAGGTGGAGAAGAAACAAACCCCGAATCAGCTTCAGCAAAACTAGTTGATAGAATTGTTCGAACAGGACAAAACAATCGAGAAATGTTAAGTCTTTGGAATGGAACTAAAGAAGAATTATTTAATCAACCTAATGCATCAAGAACTGTATCTGTACAACCTTATGAAGTAACTCAATATGAAGGTATCGTAAAACTTTCTCCCTCAGGCGATGAATGGATTGATACTAATAGACGACCAGCTCAAATAATTCAAGATAATACCGCACTGGAAGTGTTAACATTCTTAGATGAAAACACAGATGTTTTTGAAGGTGTATTAGGCGCAGAATGGAATAATTGGGAAACACTTTCACAAGGATTGCAATCAACTTCTGATACATTTGTTACTAATCGTGGTGGGTTTGTGATTGACACAATTGAAATAGATGAAAGTAGAGTCGGGACTAATACAACTTTAGAATCAAATACTACAATTGAAGAATCTCAAGGAGACCGGGTTGTAAACATAAACATTGTACCATTCATTCGTTCTCGTGATATATCAATTTATTGTAGTGGTCTGAAACCCAATACAAGATTATATTTCTTCTTTGACGGAAAAGATGTTACTAGGTATGTAGCAGCAACAGAAAATTTCCACGAATACTCTATACATGAACAGGTTAAAGAATATAATGATGAGTTAGAACCAGATTCAACAGTAGCTGGAGGTCCTTTCCAAACTCCTGCTACAGGCGCAAACCATTATGATTTACCTTTATTCTCTTTAGCTGAAACTGGAGAGTTCTTTGGTACACTTAGAATACCTAATAATGAAAATATGAGATTTAGGACTGGGTTAAAACAATTTAAAGTTACTAGCTCAAGTACTAATAATGAAGAAGAAGCCGATACTATTGCAGAAACTACATACTCTGCATTTGGGTTAAATCAAACTATTGAAGAAACAATTACGTCAACTCGAGTACCTGAAATTGTAACAACACAAATATCTGAAAGACGAACTCGTGCAGTTGAACGACAAAGATGGCTATGGCGAAGAGACCCTATCGCTCAAACTTTTACTATACCTGAAATATACGGAGATGGTGTTTGTGTAACTGATATTGATATTTTCTTTGCAGAAAAGCCAGCATTCCCAGTAGATGTTCAAGTCTATTTAGTTCCCACAGAATCGGGTATACCAACCAATAAAGTTATACCTGGTAGTAGAGTATCATTACCTAATTCTCAAGTTAAGGTGCCACAAAATGGTAGAGATGAAACAGATGCAAGTAAAATTGAAGGAACCAACTTCTTATTTGATTATCCGATTCATTTAAAGGCAGGTTGTGAATATGCGGTGGTTGTATTCTCGCCATCACCAGACTATAGAGTTTGGGTGGCAGAATTAGGTCGGCCAAATATTATGAATGCCAATATTCCAATCACTACAAATTCTGATATTGGTGTCTTACTAAAATCTCAAAACACTAAAACTTGGACAGCCGACCAAACTAAAGACTTGATGTTTAGATTACATAAAGGTATATTCAAATTGAGTCATACATTTGAGTTTAATACTAAAGCATCAACTGAAGCTACCCAAGGGCTCGGCGAATTTAGGACAGCTACCGGTGAAAGAAATATTAGACTATCATCATTTAATATTGCATCGGATACATTAAAAGTACCAGGTACAACACTTACATTTGATATTGACTTTAATAAGAAAGGTGGAGGCAATTTAATTAATCAAGAGTTTGGAATACCTGATACTCTTCTTGCTAAAACAACATATGAATTAACCTCTGCTATAGATACTTATCGTGGAGGTTCAGATGATATCGATAATATTGTTGTAAAAGCTACTATGACTGGTAAAGATAGAGGCGATGGATTTTCAGATATAACACCAATGATAGATTTGGATAAGCATTCGTTATTTACGTTTGATAATGTTATTCAAACATCTGCTCAGGCTAAAGTTGATGCTGGAACTGTTTATACCCATATTAATGAAGCTCGAAAAGCGCAATTTGGATTTGTTACAAAGAATATTAAATTAGCAAACCCTGCTGATGAATTAAAAATCTTTATGAAAACAAATCGATTGGCTGCAAGTGGAAACTTAGAAGTCTATGCAAAAGTTAGAGGGGTTGGTGATGATTGCCCTTGGGGTAACAAACTTTGGGAAAAATGTTCTGTTGCAGATTTAAGTGGTAAAACAGAAATTGATATTGGAGGATATTCACCATCAATAGCAATCAATGGTGATTTAGATACCTTTAGTGAATCAGAGTTTATACTAAAAGCAGAAAACATTCCTGCAGGAGATACCGATATCAATGAAATTATTGAATATGCTTTGAAAATCGGATTTGTAAATGACACTTCTGACTCTGCTAAAATTGTTAAAGTAAAAGATTTAAGGGTAATAGCGACTGCATAATATGACAATAAAAATTAAAGGACATGAAGATTTTATTAGAGATGCTTATAGTGGCGCAGTGATAAATACTAATAAACAAGAGTATATAAAATATAAAGAGAGAAGAAGATTAGCTAAAGAAAAGGAACAACAATTTGAATCTCTTTCACAAAAAGTGGAAAGATTAGAAAAGTTAGTACATGAACTTACAAGACAACATAAAGATTAGTGGAGAAGTAAGTTTTACTATTACCGATAAAGAAGGTAAAGTAAGAACTCATACTCAACCGAACCTGATTACAAATCAAGGAATGGAATATCTTGTTGCTAAGTTGTTTGGTAAAGATGATAAACTTTATGCTACTATAGGTCAGCCTACATGGGCTAGTCTAGCCTCCACTGCAGATAAAACAAATTATCATATACAAGAGATTGTTGTTGGAACTGATAATACCGCAGCAGCAAAAACTCAAACATGGGATACTTTAAAAAGTACAGGAAAAAAATTAGTAAAGTCAATTACCAATATGAAAATAGATGAAACCACAGAAGGTATTGGTTCATTTTTTTATCAGTCTACATTTGATTCTCAAGTGGCAGATACTTTGATTACTAATGGAAATGAAGAAGCAATAAGGGAAGTTATGCTATTGGCAAAATATGGAGATTATGATTCACCTCAAGAGTCTGTAGTAGACCCCCGTTTAATTGTATCTAGAACTGTACTTCAACAACCATTTATAAAATATACATCCGATAAGGTTGTTATATCTTGGAAACTAAAACTTGGATGATTTAAAAATGTCTACTATATTACTTAGAAATCAACTTACCGATACAAAAGATTATAAAGTTACTGACGTAGCTTTAACTGGTGTTTCTTTTGATGCAGCTCGAAATGAGACAACAATAAATGTTGCATCAACAGATACTCGGCATGATGCTATTTCTATTGGTCAGTATATCATTCCTATGAGACAGGGTAATCCTTTTTCAAATACGACTGGTTATAATAGTTTAGATATTCTTCACCCTGAGAAATCTTTACAAATCATTAATAAGATTAGTGGTACATCAGAAAGAAAATTAGTTTTACAAGGAGACCAAAGAGAAAAATTTCCTGGTGCAAGTGGATTAGGTATTGCTGGAAATGGTTCACCTGAAGGTTATAATACAGCAATTAATGTTTCTAAAATAAAAAGAAATAGAAAATATAGAATTGTAACAACAGGAGAGACTACCTGGAAATATTTTGGTGATTTACATAATAATGCAAATGAATCTACAGAAGGTAGCAGATTAGCCAGTGTTGGAACAACTTTTGTTGCTAAATCTTCTGGTACATCTACAAGTGCAGATGAAGCCGATTCACCAATTTTTGATATTGGACCATATTTTGGTGGCATTGGTGGAACAGACCTTTCTTATACAATTAATTCTACAGGCATTACTGCTGGAAGAGAAACCACAGATGTAATTGGAAGATATGATAAAGTAAGTGATTACTTATACCAAAATGAAACAAATGATATAGTAATTCAAAAAATTGGTGCTACTGATAATAATATAACAGGAAGGTGGACAATTTGGAATAGAAGTACAGGAAAGATTTATTTTGAAGATAAGCAGGCTTCATCTTCTAGTTCTTATAGATTTGATTCACCACTTTTAAGTGATACTACAAATAGACCTGGAATAGGAAACATTCCACCACAAGCTAGTACATCTGCAGGAAATGCGCAATCACCAAGAATTGAATGGAATGATAGAACAGTTAGTGTACCAACGCAATTTCAATATACTACATTTTCAAGTGCTGCTGGCACAGTCATTGAAGTGGCCCATGTTAGTTCTATGTTTGGATTAAATAGACCTCTTTCAAATACAGATATTGATAATAATTTTTCACATATAGAAAATAGTAAACTAGCTTCTGATGGTTCACAACCCGTAGATGGTAACTTAATAGTGAATGGAAGTTTAACTGCGGACTCTGCAAATATTTCAACTCAGATCGTTTTTGATGGTGCTCAACCATTTTCTTCAAATACTGGTCTTACATTAGGGGGCAGAGATTTAGAAGTTAATAATATCAGACTTTCAGGTACTATTAATGATGATGCTCTATTTAAAACATATGGGATAACTGGGTTTCCACATTCATTTATTGCAGATTATAATCCTAAGTATAGCGGAATTGAACCAGTCACAATTTTATATTTTAGTAATGTTTCTGATATAACCACTGGACAAAATATTTCTACATTAGGAAATAGTAAAGCTGGAAGAGTACGAAGAGTTAATTCTGAATATAATTATATTCAAGTATCAGAACTTAATTCTGTAGATAAATTTGTAGTAGGTGATACTTTATCAGGTAAACCAAGTTTAGGTCCAATTCTAAGAGTTCTCAACCCTGAAGATTATCTAAAAGTTGGACAGAATTTACGTATCTTTGGTCTTAACCAAAAAGATGACCCACTTAAAACTTATACTGGTCATAGCTCACCAAATCATCTTATATTTAGTACTAGTACACCAGGAGCTCCTACGACTACAGGTCGATTTGAAATAGCTGGTGGTAGAACCTTTAGTTATAAGATAGCTTTATTTGATACTTTATCTGGTAAGATAACTGGTCTATCATCTGAATCGACTGTAAATCAGGCTCCAAATATTTTAGATTGGGATAAAAATAATTATATTCAATTAACAAACATTGCAAGAAGAACTGCTAATGACCTTGTATTAATTTATAGAAAATCAAATGATGAGGCTACATATCACCTAATTGAGATTTTAGGGAATGAAGATTTTGGAGGAACAGATTTAACAACTCTTACACATAATGATTATGGCGCATTTAATAAACCACAATGGAGTAAATTAAATAATGCTGGATATCATTATACTGCAGATGCTGGAATGGTTTATGTACCAATTACTGAAAATGAAAGAACCAATGTGGGAGGTATATTAGGTTCAAGTAAAACGAACATACCATATGTTGGAGAACAAAACAAATATTCTAGAGGATTTTTAGATACTAGAGTTGCATCAGAAATGACAATTCCTAAACTTAATTTAAGTGCAAGTCCATCTTACTTTAGAATTACTGAAACTGCTTTTTGTACTGGCCCTACCAATGGTCTTTCTGGTGTTGCAAATAGACTAAATGATTCACCAAACATTCAATTAAATTGGTATGATTATGCAGGTGGTTTTCAAAAATTTAATAGTCCATTAGATAGTAATGGTTCTGCTAACCCTTTGATTGGTTCTCAAGGAAGTAACTATGGTAAGGTAAATGAAATAGAATTTTTCATTGATAATAGTAGAATGGTTGATGGGCCTGACTCAGGAATTACTGGTGGAATACAAAAGTTAATCCAAGATAAAATTGCAGAAGGTAGTAGAAGTGTTAGATTACCAGGTGGAATATATCATTCAAAACTAATTACTCTTCCAAGTGATTTTAAACTTCAAGGTGCTTCTGATAGGAATACTTCAATCAAAGCAATTCCGTGGTTAGACGATTCTTTAAATACTAAAACAATTTACGGAGGTAATGTTTCTGAATTATATGGAAATTTTGGAGACATAACTGCTAATGATACTTTTGGAATATCAAAAACTTATAAAACAAAAACTGCATTAGATTTCTACCCCGAAACTATTACTGGTGAAATCGGAACAACGTCTACATTAACAGATGGCATCTCTAGATTTTTCAATGCAGTAGAGTCAACCACTAAATTAAATTCATCTTTTGGAATATTCGAAAATGTATTTGGTGGTCAAAAGGCATATGCTCGAGCTGTTTTAGAATTTGACGGAAAAGATAATGTAGAAGTTGCTGATATAAAACTTGATGGTAATCTTATAAATCAAAGTGTAGTTCGAATGAACTTAACCGGAAAAAGTAATTTTACAGTGTCAGGCCAATTAAGTAAAAATATTTCATTGAAGAATGTATCTATTACAGATAATGTTCTTGGCGGATTTTATGGAGAAGAAATTGCTGAAGGTATTATTGAAGGTAGTATTGTTAGAAATGGCGGAAGTGTATTAAGTACTAGTAATAAAGCTGCTGGATTATATATGCCTGGCTCTTCAAAAATGAGACTAACATCAAATACAATAGAAAACTTCTCAAATGCAAATGATTTAACTTCTAATTCAAACACAACATTGGTTGGTAATATTGTAAGAGATACTGGTTCTGGTATATTAGCATATGCTACTTCTAATTTTATTCACGAAGGTAACTTAATATTAGGTCCAGCCGATGAATACATACCAGTAGTCGATACATTGAATTCTGAATACGATCAACTTAATATTAATCTTGTTACAGAATCAGGTGCTGGGGTTGGAGATTTTATTTCTGATACAATACAATTTTTAAGAGATAATTCACCAATGGATTTAAGACCTAATGATACAACTAGACCTAACAAAATAGACCAAGTTGGTGTAGCATTGATAACTACTATTAGAACTATGGTAGGTCTAGGAACTCAAACATATTTCTTACCTGATGATGTTGGTGGAGTTGGATTTAATTATACCTTTGGTGCTTCATCAAATACTTCAGCTAGTGGATATATAATTCAACCTAATACAGAAGTTGAAGACGGAACTATTACTTTAGCTGCTGGTAATCTATCATATAAAATTCCACAATCAAAAATTCAAGAACTAAAAACTGCAGCAGGATTTGATGTTTTAAGTACAAGATATAATGGATTACCAAGTCGTCCTGCAGGTGAGCAATTGATTGGTTTGGTCTATGATGTTAGTGGAGTAGAATATCTCTTTATGGAAAATGATGGTAATGCAATTCAATGGACTGCTATTGAGGTTGATGATACTTTAGATGCTCAAACTATTAAATTTACAATCGATGAAAATTTTGCTAACTTATTTGCAATAGGAGATAAAATAATCTTCACATCTGGTGCACCATCATCATCAATTGGTAGAGCTGATAACTTTTCAACATCATTAATATCTCCTGTTAAAGATGCTAATGATAGAGATATGTTTTTACCATTACCTGTAAAAAGTAAAGTAATTACATCCAATGGTGCGCAAATTATTGTTGGAATTAGTAATGATGATGGGTTTACATCATCTCAAAGAGACGGAATTAGTGCTACAACTTTTAGTACTCAAGATTTAGCACCAAGTAATCAAAATCTATGTAGACTTGGTATCCAAAATACTTTTTCAATCACTCGAGGTAGAATAGTTATATAAATAACAACAGAGAAACGATATGGCAACTTATAAATCAGTAAATAAATCAACAAACATCGTATCTGTAGGACGGACTGCTCCTGTAGGAAGAGGTCAGACTACCGCAGACAATTCACTTCCGGTGGTGTTAGCCAGTGATGCAGGTGCAATACCTGTAGCAGAAACAAATAAAATTGCATCTGAAGTCGCTCTTTCTCTTTTAGGTATTCCTCGTTCTGAAGTTGCTCTTGGTATTTTTGCTGATGTTAATACTTATGATGTTAATCCGTCGGAATGGTCTATCAAACCTTTGGATAGAAGGCAATTCACTGGAACATCCGAAGCTTCAGGTATAAGACCTTTTATATATCATAAAACCACAAATCATCCGAATATTGATACAAATAATTATAACTGGGGACTTACTCATGTACCTGAAGAAGCAGGTGCGATGATTGAAGCACCTCCTGGTGAATCTGCAGTTCTTACATCAAAAAGATTTTTTAGATATCAGCCTGGTCGAGTTTCTTCTGCTACATTTGGTATTAAGTCTTCATCAAGTAAAGATTTATTACCAGACCCTAATGCAAGAAATGTTGCAATAAGAAAATATGGAATTTATGATAACTTTGATGGTTATTATTGGGAGACTAGACAAACAGGCAGAGGAGATGAATTTTCTGTTGCAAGAAGAACACAATCTATTATAGACTTTAGAAATAAACATGAAGAGTTTACTGCAAATCTCCAAGAACCAAATAATCAAACTGTCGATTATGGTATTGTAGGAAAAGGTAAAGAACCTACTGAAGTTCGTGAATCAATAATGTTAAAGGCAACTGCATTTACTGAAACTGGTAATTCTGAAATTAAAATTGCTAATGCATATGTTGGTAATGATGTATCTGCAACTTTTAAAGATAGTGTCTTACCTAGAGTGGGAATGACAATTAGAAATATTACAGTCAATTCACCTCATACGCAATTATTTGGTGATGATTCAACAGATGTTGGATTTTATGTAGCCGATACAGATGCTTCTCCATTATTTAGAGAAAGTACTGTTATTACATCAGTTCAAAGAAATGGAGATGACCTTGTTCTTGGAATCAATAATAAATCAGTTAAAGGTTCAGTTTCTAGTTTTACCGCGACTGGAAGTGCAAGCGCGCCGACTACTTCTACTGATTCAACAGGTGCAAGAGGTGAAGAGGCTTTTGGAACATTCAGTGACACCGGAGATATACTAACAGATGTTGACGGAACTCAAGTAGGACACCGAAGAAAGAAATTAAAGTTTACTTTTGCAGGTGAAAATATATTAATTCGTGATAATCTTCCATTATTGCAGGCTGGGATATATGACCATTCTTTAATGAAAGAAAGAACAGAATTTCAAATTTTAAAAGCTTCAGACTCAGGTGAAATATTTTTCAGATACCCCTCTTCAGCTACAGGAAAAACAGATACTACTGATGCAGATACTCGGTCTCGATTAACTGATACTACTGGTGCAAATTCATTTGATGATTCACCATTAGGTTTATATGTTCAAAATGTATTTAGCTTTGGTCAAATTGTTGAATATACAACTGATGCCACAGAAGTTGAAACCAATGCTGTTGGTTCTTCTTATCTCGGTAAAGACCAAAACAACATTTTTATTATTGATAAAATAGATTGTAAAAAGAATAGTATTCGATTAAAAAATTTACCAAGCCGATCAAATGGTGGAGTGTCCACTGCTGTTTCATTTACAAATACTTCGGCAATGGATGAAGGTGCTGCCGGAGAAGAAGCTCATGGTGCTGATGTAGCAACTAGAACTAAACACTTTATTAAAACCCCAGTACCATTTATGTTCCCTGAGGTTGAATATACTGATACTAGTGGCACCAATGTATCAGACATAATGTTCCCATATACCAGAAACTTTTCGGTATTTAGCGGAGATGCTTCTCAACCACAAGTTCAATTACAAACTGAAGCAGCAAATACACATAGAACTGATGGACAGGTTGGATGTTTAAATACAAATTTAGCTGAAGATGCAGGTGGAGCTTTAGCTACACTTGATGCAGATAAGTTTAAGTCTTATAAATCAGAAATCAATGATATTAATAATGGCTTAGCATGTGCTATGATGGGTCAAGGCAGAACATTTAGACCAACTTCCTCTTTCGCTGATACATCTCGAAGCTTTAAAGCATCTGGTTGGAGATACTGGATTGATGATAATGTAGACCCAGAGTTTTGGGGTGTTTATGAATATAAAGTACCTCGTTCAAGATTTTCCTTTGAAAGTTTAAATGGTAATGCTGCAGAAAATAATTTTTATTCAGATGTAGTTAAAGACGGAGGAGTATTTAAATATCCTGGTCAACAATTTGGTGCTAATGCAAATCGAAACTCTGTATGGGATATTGATTTTGCAAATGTTATAATGAAAAAGATTGAGTTCTCTTGGTATGGCGCGGTTGGAGCTCTTTTCTTAGCATATGTACCATCAAGTGTTGGTGAAGCAAGGTGGGTTCGAGTTCATCACTTAAGATGTTCTAATCAATTAAAAACTGCATCGCTTGGTAATGCAACATTACCTTTAACATATACAATATATGGTGGAGGTGTTCCAAAACAATATGGTTCTGGTAGTACAATAAAAGGGGTGGCATCAATAAGAAATACAGGATATGCTTCAGGTTTATCTGCTTCAGAGTTTGTTACTAAGTATGGTTCTTCTTATTATATTGATGGTGGTGACCGAGGTACAGTAAGATTATTCAATTATGCTGAAAATGCTCCATCAAGAGTTTCTACTTCAAAGTTAAGTGATGAAATTATTAAAGTTGGTGGTGCTGCTAGTGACAATGGAGCGATGGTTCTTGGTACAACTTCATCATCTACATTTTCGTTAGAAGCATTTACTATCGGAGGTTTACCTTCTCGTCAAGACCTTTACTTTGGAGCAACTGTTTCATTTGGTAATTCAAATAATACTGCTAGAGTGGTTCATGTTGAAAGAGTTGGTCCAAGACCATTTATTGATGATGCTGGTACCAGAGCTTCTCGAGTAGATTCACCCGGTGTATGTACAATTACTCTTGATAGAGAAATGACAATTGATTCACCAGTAAACTTTTTAATTGATAATCCATATACAATCTTTGGAATAAAATCAAAAACAAGTATCCAGTCCTCTCAAGATTTCTTAGTAAGAAATAGAGTACAAGTATATCCAACTAAACTTTCTGTTGGAATGCAAACACCAGGTGGACAAACAGGCACAACATCAATTACTTTACAAAAGAATGTTTTATTTCAATCGAATACTATCTTTGATGTATTTACTGCAAGTGAAGCTCCAACTTTAACAACCGGTACAAAAAGATATAATGATATTAAATTTACTGGTATATCAGATGAAGCTTTAAAATTAGCTGGCTCAGGATTACCTACCAGAATTACACATAGCAATGTATCACCAAATCATATTGATTTTTCTAATGAATCAGCTCTTACTAACCTTCGTGGTAATACAAATGCAGGACCATATTATGCAAATGCTAAGATTGGAGATATTTTTTATGGATGGGCAAGAGTAACAAATAAAACTAGTGACTTTACTTTATTCGGAAAAATGGAAGTTGTAAAATTAGGGTCATCTAAAAACTCTCCAGTATATGATTTTATACCATCTGATAGCTACACTGGAGATGCATTCTTTAAAGAAGGCAGTTACTTTACTCATGCATACCAATACTTTAATGAATTGGCTCCTGCAGGAAGCGATGGAAGTGGTCCAACGGCAACTGCAATTGATTCTACTGAAAAAGGAAAAGTTAAATCTAAAGCAAAGGCTGAACTGATTGATGCCGACATTACTCAGATAGAAAGATTAAGTTCTATACAAGTAGTTAATGAAACACGAAGACCTATTCCAGGTACTGGCTCAAAGGTGGCTTCATTCTTCTTAAAAGATGGTAGTGATTATTTTGATTTACAACCTTACTTTGATTATAACAAAGACTATATTTCGTTCCCATTGACAAACATACCTGATAATTTATTTATAGGAGCTCAGTTCCAAGATGACTTGCCTGGTGCATTGGGTGGAGCTTCACCTAGAGTTGCAGTAAGTTTGACTTGGGAAGAACAATAATGACATGGAAACTTTATGGGACAATATATTTTTACACCAAGCTCAGACGTTCTTCTACAAGATTCGAATGGCACCTACGGTAATAAGTTATATTTCAAATCAGAATCAAAAGATTATAACTATGCACCGTTTGATGGCACCGAATCGGTATTAACTAGAGTAACTTCTGCAATACAAGAGGGCGACTATATATATGCTCTCACACGAGTTGGCTCTGAGTCAACCAATACCGATAACTTTTCTGAAAGAAAGTATCCTCTTTCTGATTCAGACCTGGTAAAGGTAAAGTCTATTCAGCTAACTGGTGCTGATAATAATATTGTAGAAATAACATTATCTGCTGAAATCCAATCACCTATATTTGGAGAGACTGGTTTAAATGCTGCCTTTGATTATTTCTTATTCGATAGAGAATATAATGCTATCAATAAAGTTAAAATTGGATTTGATAGAAAACCTGCTCAATTAGTTAATGCTACAGTTCCTTTGTTTGATACTGATAGTTCTCAAGAATTACAAGATAATGCGTTTAATCCTTTATTTACTGAAGAGAAAACATTTTTTGAAGAAGCTCAGTTGTCAGTTAATGCAACTTCAGTAGTAGTTAATAATGAAAAGCCAGTACCAATTACTGAACAATTTCCAGCAACATCTGAGGTATCAAATTCATTATTAGGAATCCCGCGAGCTGAAGAGCAACTATCATTATTTTCTGATGTATCTACTTTAGGTCTTGATGAAAATACATGGGAGTTCTATGAATTTCAAACTCAAAGAGTAAGATATAGAGAATGGGAATATAGAGATTCAGACCAAGGGTCAAGATATTCTGCAAAACTAATAGAGAATATACCAGAACAGGCTATTGAATTATCAACCAATGCTGTTCCTTATGGATATCCATATAATGAATCCCAAAGTCAATACTATGTTGCTAGCCAATATTTTAAATATAGAAACTTTATTATATTAGGAAATCTTTTATACTTATATGCTGAAAAATATCAACCAGGAACTCAGTCTGGTTATTTAAATCCTGCAAACGTCCGTTGGGGTATAGGTGCTGGTGGAACTATTGGCGGGCAAGCTGTCGAGTTCTTCCAAACTCACTTTTTTGGAAATGGTGTGTCAGAGAAGTCTGCATTTAGATACATTGATAAATGGACTGAAACATGGATGTCTATAAAAAGAGGTGAATTTACTCTTACAAAAGCATTTATTGACCAAGTAATTTTAAATGCAACAAATCCAATTAATGCAGAATTAAAATCTTTAATTTTTGAACGTTACAAAACTTTAAATGAAGAGCAACTTGGTGATGCAGGTGCTGGTAAAACAAATCAAATGGATAGTGTGATTAGAAATCACTTTAATAGCTCAGGCTATGTTTTTGATGAATTTTCATCACAAGGTACACAACCTGGTTATAATCAAAGGGTAATCCAGCAAGTTGTTTTACAAACTAAAGAAGTTTATAGATATCAGCCAGGTCGAATTTCTGGTTTTACATTTGGTACTAGGGTTGATATTGACCCTACAACTGAAGCAAATTTTGCAGAATGGGGTTGTGTTAATGAATCTGATGAATATGTTTTTCAATTAGCAGGTAAAAATATTAATATTGTAAGACGTTCGACTGTTCCATTAACAAATCAATCATTAAGTTTATCTGGTGGATTCAATGAAAATGACACAGAATTTTATAATAAAATTGAAGGTGAAAAACCTTTATCAGGTGGAGTTGAAAAACCTACATATTATGAATTAAAGGTTCCACAAAATAGGTGGAATGGCGATCAACTTAATGGAAATGGAAGAAGTGGATATGATATAGACCCCGAAAATGTTACTATGTGGAAAATTGAATTTTCTTGGTATGGAGCCATTGGTGTTCAATTTTATGCATATGTTCCAGTTGGTAATGGTGAAGCTAGATGGGTAAAGCTTCATAGAATAATTATTGAAAATTCTTTAACTCAAGCAAATCTCCAAGACCCATATTTCAGAATGCGTTATAATTTAGTGGTGGGTGATAGAACAGTTACAACCAACCCACAATTTGTATATAAGTATGGTTCTTCGGTTTATATTGATGGTGGAGATTTAGGGACATCTACTGTTAAATCATTTTTATCAGAACAAAAGGTTGTACCTGAAGATAAAGATGAGCCATTAGGAACTAATAACGACCTTGTACCTGATGATGAATTTCAGCCAATGTTAGGTATTAAAAGTAAAACATTTATTGCTAATAGAGATGGCAAATTAAGACCAAGTAGAATAATTACAATTCCAACTTCATTAAATGTGTCTGCAGATAATCTCATTGAAGTTGATATATTAGAATCTGAAGCTGGTAGAGGGTTTGGGTTTACTTATGATAATGGTTTAAGATGGAATCCTAATGCAAGCCCTGCTATAAATGAACATAATCTTTTATTAACAGCAGGCATTGCAGATCCGTATGAATTTGTCAATCAAGGAGGGAGTGCATTAGCACCATATGCTCCAAAATTAATTGATTTTATATTTGATACTCAAGAAGAGGGTATAGGTGATGCAGTTACCACTTTAGCAATAGTAAAACAAGATACAATTAGTATTGATAATACAAATAGAAATGCAATTGGACAAGGTAAAGTAAGTCACCTAGCTAATGTAGTACCTTGCCCAAGACAATTTGTAAAATTAACACCTGGCACAGACTCTCCTTTAATGATTGATGAAACATATGATGATGCAAAAGTAGATGTAGGAGGATTAAATAATGTATATGTCGATTGGGAATCTACCTTACTTGATGATAAGATAACAAAGATTACAAGTAATATTACTGGTAAGCCAATGGCTGCAAGATTTCGTATTAAAAAAATAGGTAAAAGAGATTATGATTCAACTATAAATTCTGACATTGCCTTTAAAGAATCTGTGTCTCCAGCTAATCCATTATTTGAGTTAAGTGTAAGTGCTTCATATTTTAAAACAAGTAAATCTAATATTACATATAATTGGTATTCTGGCGGAACAAGTTTAGCTTATCCAAGAATACCCGAATATAGATATTCTCAAGGTGCTCATGGTATTGGTGTAGGAACCAAGTCTCTTCCAGAGTTTTCACCTTCAGCTAGTAGTTTTGGAGGAGCTAATGGAATAGCTGCTGAGTTTGTTAGAAACTTTGGTGAAGGTGAAAGAAATCCTAGTGGAGGCCCATTTAAAAATAGTGGAACAGACATAGCTGACCCAGGTAGTAATTATTTTCCATTTAGAAGTTTTACAAATGGATTACAGGAATATTATTATATAAAAAGAGAAGTCTTTAGAGAGTATGATGATATTGGTGGTATTTGTGTTCCATATTCATACGCTTTTGGTATGACTAAATTACAAAAATGGGATAATGCAATATGTACATCTGACATTGGTTTTCAAGGTACTGAAATTGAAATAAGATTTTTGAACCCTCAGGCTGGGGGTGTAGCTCTTTTTGACCATCCATTTCTTGGTAAGAAAATAGATAAGAAAAAGTTCCCTGAGTTTAGAATAGGATTCACAAATAAAGTTCCGGCCAAAGTAACAATGGATGGCACAGCTCAAATTTTAAATGAGAATGAAAAATGGAACGGAACCTTCGAAGGTGCTAATGACGACGGATCTGCTGGCTTTCTACAAGACAAAGATTATATTTTTACCGACTATAGATGTAATCATACTCATTATTCTGTTAACACTGGAGAGTATGCTTACGGAGAAAGAAATTGGGATTATGCTCAAGCAATGCAAGATGATTATCGAATAAAAGGAGTATTGAATGAAGGTAAAGAACCAGCTTTAGATTATAATATTGGTGGAATGCCATCATATTTAAGATTAAAAGTAGCTGCAGATTTCTCAGTATTTACAAATTTAACATTTCACGATGACTTTAATAGTTCAAGCGGAAGTTCTTTTATAAAAACATATAAGCCTACGATATCGGGTGGTGGCTATAATGCTGCTGATGTTTTAGCCGGAACAACTCCACCTCTCATTGAATTTGATGGGGTTGATATGGCTGATATTTTTTATACAAGCGCATCAAATCCTAATGATACAGGTGCAAATGAATATAACTATAATGATCGTGGTTTAGATAAATTTGGATTGTCCAGCAATAATAACTTTATTGTGATAAGAGATAATGACGGAAGCTTTAATAATGCGTTAAGAGGCGGGTTAAAATTAAAAGGTGGCGGAGTTTCGATTAGGCACATAACCGGTAGCGGAGAGACTAAAGATTTTATTACTGACCTTACATATATTACTGAACCAATTAAATTTTATTATTATGCTAAAGCTGATGGAACTATAGATGAAGAAGCATATACTTCAGGTTTAGCTAATAGGAGAACTGGCTTTTTGATTCAGGTGAGCGGACAATTAATAGATACTTCAGCTTCATCTGGTCCACCAATGAATACGACTACTATGGGTGGAGCTCTTCCTTTAACTACAACATCTAGTTTAATTTTTAAAATTGTTAAACTACAATATCCGTCTCAACCAAATGGAACACAACTTCGTGAAGTTCAAAAAGTATTTGGAGATTCTTCTACAACCTTTTATCCAGTTATTAAATTAAGAGAAGATGCTCAAATAAATAATATTAATATAAGAGTTATAAAGCCTGGTGAAGACCCTGTTGTTATATCACCTACATGGAAGTTATATGGAGCTTCTCAATTAATTAAACCATTGACTGCTAACTCTCCTGGGTTTAATAAATTAAACAATTTAGACGGAGCTGCGGGCGGAGTATTATCTGCAGTAAATGAAAACTTTATTAGTAAAAATAGACTTGATGGAATAGAAACAGATATTCGAATGAATAAAAGACTTAGAAAGTCTTTATCTAAACCACTTTTTAAAGGTCTAGCTAATGACCCTCTTGCAATAAGACAATTGCCTGGTACAACTAATGTCTTATATGATGTTAGAAATAAGCCCATCGAAAGAAGTAAAAAAATTACATCTTATTATTTTGGAAAAGAGGAGGGAACAGCTATTGTCAATGAATCAATTTCTTTGAAAAGTACTTTTGGTGAAGATAGGAATCGAATTTTACCAGACCAATTAGGAACTAAAGCCACATTTATAAGAGCACAAAAGGTAAACCTAGGAGATAGTGAAGACACAGCTAAAGTTCAGGTAGGGGTTAACGTTAGTGAGTTATAAATAGTTATATGGCTAATATTATATATGGAATAAATGCGGGTAATGGGTTAACTGAATTACCTAGTAAACTTAAAGCTCTTGAAACTTTAGGCCTTAAAGCTGATGACTTAAATACAATTGGAAACACCGATAATAAAAGTGGAGCAGCTCGAACTAACTTAGCATCAAAAATTACCACTGACCAGTTTCACCATTTAAGTATGGGCTCTGGCTCTCCAAGTCAAAAATTTCCTGAAAATATATTAGACAGAATTGATAGATTTTCAAGGGCTTCAACTAACTTAAATAGAAAAGTAGAAGAATTGGCTGGTCCTAAAATTCAATCTCAAAGTGGGATTAACACAGAATCAATTCAAGGTAACATAGGAGTTAATGGACCTATAGGAGCGCCATCAATAAGATATTTCTCAACCGAATTATTAAATGCTGATACCGGGATATATGAACCATTAGATATATCTACTTCTCGTGTTTCTTCTTGGTCAACATCAAAGCCTACTTTATCATTTGGCGGAGACCTTACAATCGATAGTCTTAGCCCAGCAAGTGGAAGTGGTAATCCGTCATTAAATCTTCTTCCTAATTTAACTAAGCCTGAAGGTAATGAAACACCAAAACTACATATTGGAAAAATTCAAATTGACGGAAGAGTTCAACAAGCTCCCATTTCATCAAGAGCATTTGCAGCCGAGCAAGCTACCCATAAGCTAAAAGTAAAGATTAATGGAGAAGAGCTTTATTTATATGCTATGAAAAATATTCCTATGCAATTCAAAGGTGTATTTAAAGGCCCGGGCCAAGCAACTAATAATGCACTTATGAATGTGAATATAGCTGAAGGTCTACCAGACGGAACAAACCGAACAGATTATAGAATTTTTAGAGGAACTCAACTTGAGCTGGAAGTAAGAACTGCAGACACCACTCGACCAGATGCATTATTTTTCTCAAATAACGCAACTAGGTCTCGTACTATTGAAGTGTATCAAGACCCAGCAAAAATTGGTGAACTTATAACTAATGGTGGTGCATCTGTAAATTATGGATTAAGAATTACAAATTTTCCAAATGCTAATTTTTCTAGACTTAAAACTTTATCATTTCCAGGTAACAACTTAACAACTATTCCTAATCTTGCAGAAATAACAAAAGACTCAACTGGTGTTTCTAATTTAGAAATCTTAAATTTTAGACGTAATAATTTTTATACTTCACCTCCCGGTAGCTTACCAAATTTAAATAGAATTACTAATGATTCATTAAGGAGATTACCACCATCTTTAATATCTTTAGATATTGTCCAAGCATTTGGTGTTGGAGGTAATCAAGCAAATAAACTAAATTCAGTAAGTGAAAACTTTAAAAGATTATTTCCTAATCTACAAACTCTTTTAATAGGTGATGGCGCTAATTCATTGAATAGCCCATGTTTACCAGAAGTCGGACGATCTGTCGAAACTTACACGCATAGGTTTCAAGATTTTCGTGTTGTACCAGGAATGTCGGTTGTTCAAAGAATAACTTTAGATGAAGCCGGAGTAACAGACATTTTAGGAACTCCGTCACTACCAGCAGAAATAAAAATTAGAAGAGCTTTAAATTTCTTTAAGATTGAGATTACTTTTGCTGGAGCTGGATATACTGCAGATTTATCAGAACAAAAGTTTAGTACTCATTCATTAACAAAAAGTGGAGGTGAATCGCCTGAAGGTATACCATTTGGTGAGATTACTGTCAACACAGATGGTAGTGGCACAATAACAAGTGGACACTTTAGACCATTTAAAGACCACATAAGTTTTTCTTCTCAACATGTAACTGAAAGACCTAAAGTAAATGGTGATGTTTTTACTCGAACTCCTCATATAGCAGATAGTTCATTTGACATGCCAGGTGGAACAGGAATGAATTTTTCTCCTTTAGGATACTATGTTGATTGCGGAATGTTTTCAAGTCCAATGAATATAAAAAAGTATGATTTTACTCATGCCGAATCTACTGTATTTGATAAGTATCATGCATATATGAATTCATTTTATGATAGCAATACTGCAACTGCTCAAGAGTTTGGAAATGTATCTACCGGAGCTACTTTAACAGGTTCATCTGTAAATGGTTCAAGTTTTCATGATGTTTATAAATCAACAGATGGTAATAGAACTATGCATACCCTCTTAACCGAGCATAGTCATATGCCGATTCCATTTTTTGTAAATCATAATGATAGTAATAATATTAGATTTGCATTCTTAAATAATACCTGGCCTGAATATAGAAACAGGGTTATTACACACGTAAATAAATTAACTAATAATGGAAATCAAGGTCACCCTGGTTTTAATATGGGGGTTGAGGTACCTGATGAATATAATTATATGCAATTATTTACATTATATGATAGCCCTCAAGCAAGTCTTGATGATTCTAGTTATACTAATAAAAGAGGGGTTGGCGGAATTTATAAATTTCAAAATTGTGGTGAACTTGTACATTTACGAATGTATGACTCACTTGGAGGTGGTACACTTCCTAATTTTGCAGGAAATACTAAGTTAGAAATAGCAAACTTTAAATCTTCTAATTTTAATAGATTTCAAAGGTCATATGACAATTCAAAACAATGTCACCTTCCAATTAATATGTTTGTAAGTTGTGTAAATACAATTAAGTCAATAACAATTACAAAAGCTGCAGCACGACCATATAATAGGTTTGGCCGAGACACAAGAGCATACGGAGAAGCTTCTGATTCTAGTGGAAACAGAACAGGAAGAATTGCAGGATATGAAACTCTTCCTGTTGAACGGATTGGGTCATCATTTGGATATGGTAGTACTGCCAGCAATTGGCTTCCAGCATCTGGTTATGGAAGTACAAATGCTATAACTGACGGTGATTTTTCAACAGATATTTTAGGTGGGCTATTAACAGACTTTTCGGTAAGTCTAAGGTCTGATTCTGATGATAATGGAACTGTAAGTAGTTTGGCTCCATTTACATTAGGAACTTCTGAAATATTAATTAATGATACCACTGGGATACCTAAATATGGTGGATTAACAGGGCCCATTCCAACATTTAAAAATGCTATCGGTCTTATAAATTTAAAGTTAGGATTTAATTCTTTAACTGGTAAACTTGATGATTGGACTGCAGCATATCAACATGATAAACTCGAACTACTTGAATTAAATAATAATAGAATAAGAGGAACATTAAATTTTGATAAATTAGCAAATGTAGGAGGGTCTAACTTAAATGCTATGACCTCGTTAATTGAAATTCACTTAAACAATAATAATCTTGAGACTATCGAAAACTTTGGAACTGGCCAAAATGTTCTTAGTGAATTAACACACATAGAAGCCCAAGATGGGTTTGATTGTCCTAGCTATTATAATCCGGCCGGTCAAGCAATATTAGAACCAAGTGCAGCTACATCAACTTCTTCTGCTCGATGGCTACTGGATAGAAGAAAAGATGGTACTGCAAGTAAATATGAAAAATCAATTCCATACCTTAGTGGTACTAGTGTCAAATTACCTAAACTAAATACATTAGATTTAGGAAAACAAAGAGCAAATATACAACAGAATCACCCCTTTGTCAGATTTGAAAATATTGATGATAATATGTTTTTAGGAACACCTAAGATTAAAAACTTACGGCTTAGTGGCAATGGATTTACAAGAGAAGCTATAATGGATACTCTAAAAGCAATTAAACAATTGGTTATAACCAATTCATCTGCTAGAAACATAAATATTGATTTTTCTTATCAAAGAGGGTGGGATAGCCCATCAGATGGTACAGGAAACCCTGGCGTTGGTGGCTCAACTGATTTTAGAATATTAAGACCTATAGATGATATTAATGACTTTAATCCAAATTCAGTTTATAGAAAGGGGCTTGATCGCGTAGCAGACCCTGACGACCCGCTTCAAGAATCTGATTTACAATTTAATTCATTGGATGATATTGATTTAATTGAAGATTTAAAAGAAAATTATGGTATTAATCCTATTGGAATCCTTTCAAACCCAGTTCCAGTTCTAACTGGTCCGCATTCACAATTAGGGGTAGATTGGTTTGCTAATCAGACAAATCGATTACAAGAAAGTAGATTTATGGGCCCAGGGGTTTATAGCTCTGGTGGTTATTTAACCAAAGACCAAACAATTAATCTTTATAATTGGAACCCTGATATTATCACTGGTCTTTTTGATGCCAAAGGGTTTAACACTAGTATAACTAAAAAGTTTGAAGTAGATATGGTAACTTGGGATAATAGAGTAATACCTATGGATGGTACAAATGGAAATCCTAATTGGACTGTAATTCGAAATTCTGGCACTTTTCCTAGTCGAATAACATTTACTTTTAATCTTAATCTTGGAAATTCAACAGACCCCATTTGGAAGTATAATAATACTACACCTGGAGCCATTAATACTCCATTAAGTGAGTCTGATACAAATTTTTCTCAAAATCAACAGACAGTACAATTTATAACAAAAGTATATGGAGTTAGAGAATTAGCAAGTGGTGTTCCGCAAACAAAGGTTCGAACTTATACATTTAGAAATCAAGAAGCAACAAGAGCTCCAAGTGACCCATCTGATTCAAGTCATGCTATGGGTGAATGGAAAGATACAGTATACCCTGAGGAAAGTTAACAATGGCATACGAATATAAAGTTAAAGAAGTTTTAAGAGTAGTTGATGGTGATACTATTGACGTATTAATTGATTTAGGATTTGGACTTACCAAAAAGGAGAGAGTTCGAGTGGCAGGAATCGATACACCTGAATCTCGTACACGAGATTTGTATGAAAAGAAACTTGGTAAAGAAGCATCTGCTTATCTTACAGAACAACTCAAAGGTGATATCATTATCAAAACAGAAAAAGATGGTAAGTATGGTAGAATGTTAGGCTGGTTATATAAAGAAGACCAAGATATTTCAATTCAAGAGGATATGATTAATCGTGGATATGGTTGGGCATATGATGGTGGCACTAAAGAAAAATCATTTGAAGAGTTAAAAGAAAAAAGAATCGCAGATGGTTCTTGGATTGAGGAAAGTTAACAATGGCAAAGTTTGGATTCAGTAAAGAAGGTAATTTAAAAGAGATAAAGAGAGGCGATGCTGCTTTACGAACTTTGCTCTTACCTGTAAATAATTTTGAATTTCAAGACTTAACAATTTTTGAAAAGAATCTACGTTATGATATTAATAATAGATTAGACTTTATTCCGAACAATCATAAGTTTCTTATACCAATAAATTCACCAAATGTGGGACCAAGTAGTTCGATTATTAAAGTTAGAGGTATTAGTAATGTTTCACCTGATAGTATTACAGGTACACTAAATTTATCTATTGAAGTTGGAGATGGTGTTTTATGTTCACCTAACTCTGATACCGTAGTTGGAAGTGGTAATTTTAATTTAAATAAAATTCTAAGTGTAACTAAACCAGCATCAGGGTTAGATGATATTGGAACAATATCATTGTCTTCTCAAATAAGAAATGGAGAAGGTGCTTCTGATGATAGTGAGTTTTATTCAGATGCAAATAAACCTGGTGGATATACAGGTGGAGGTTTGATTCGGGCATTTAAAAATCGAGCAAATGATAATGAAAAAATTGCTATTGTTAAACAAAACTTGGCCTCTTATTCTCCTGCTACTGGTAGATTTACATTTGGAACTGACATTGACCTTACATTTACTGAGGGTGATTTAATATCTAAAGTTAATGTTAAAGGACACCCTAATTCTCCTTTTAATGTTGCAGATGGTGGTACTTATTTTGATAAAAAAAATGGAGATGTTGGATATGGGTCTTCTTTTTATCCATTAGTTGTTAGTGAATATGATATTAATGATTTAGGTCAAGCTTCATTTATTTTGAAAAGACCAGAAACTGATAGTCCGGTTTTATTTAATAAAATAAAATCTGGCCATGAGAATATATATGGGCATAATCTTGTTTTAGGAAAAGTTTTAAAAGTAAATGAACTTGAAGGTGGTACATTTAGTGATTCCGCGCAAAATGACCAAACAATCTCAGGCATAACACAATCTACAACACATGGTTTTACAATGGGTGATACGGGAGTATCTACAAGTGGAAGCGGAACAGAATATTCGTTTACAATCAAAAGAGACGTAACATCTTATTCTATATCTGCAACTGCTAACCCTGGTGATAACTTTTCAGCAACTGACACTATTACAATTTTAGGAACTCAACTTGGTGGAACAACACCCGCAAATGATTGTACTATTACAGTCGATTCTACATATACTCATAGTGGAACTAAAACTGGAGTTCTGAACACAACTGTCACAGGTACACCCAATACAACTAATCTATTAACTACGACTGGAAGTGGAACTGGATTACAAATTTCTATCAAGACTCAAAATTTACGGGTTATAAAAGTTACTATTATTGATGGTGGAACTGGGCACTCACTTGGAGATGAAATTACATGTCCAAAAGAAAATATTACATCAGGCTTAACAGATTTAAAATTTAAGATTGCTTCGGCTACCACTATATATAATGCTGAAAGTCCTCAGCTAATGCTTTTTAATAGCCCTGATATTATTCAGCTAACAAGACAAGTGCCGGTTTCAGAAGCTGACCTTCGTGGATTAGTTCCTCCAATATTAAGAGCTCAAGGCGGGCCTAGAACTCTAATTAAATTAGGAGATGCTCAAAATGTTGGGTCAGGAAATGTAAAAAATATTTACAAACATTTCGAAACTTTAGGGCAAATGTATAACTTACCAGCTACCAGTGATAGGTTTTCAGATACTGAATCTAATTGGCAAAATACATTAGAAGGTCATACTTTTAGAGATGTAATAAATGAAATTGAAGCAGCCGTTGACATAGCTGACGAAAATAGTTTACAAAAAATAAGTTCAGTTGCTGATAATACTAATACATCTTCTGAAGAATTGGTTATTGATGGTGCTCTTCAAATTCAAGACCCTGTTGGGGTTAATAATATTTCTAATCTTTCATCTAATTTATTTGATGATTGTCCTCATGCTCCAGCAGTTTATATTAAAGAAGAAGATGCAGAAAATCCAGGTACATTTACTTTTACTCGAGCTTTCTCAACATTTGATGGGCCATGGACTGCAGATACTTCAGATGGCAAAAAACATATCAGAACATTTGAAACTACTGACCAAGATAATCCTGAATTCGTTTCAGTTCTTAATATTGGAAAATTAGAATTTGTTGATAGAGTTGTAATCGAAGATTATGCAAGTAAAAATATTGTAGAACCTTCTTTTAATCAAGGTGGAGGTCAATTTACTCAACCTAAAATAAATGCTCCAGCTGGTGCTTTTACATCATCTCTCAATTCTCCAAGAAGTACAGGTTTCACTCATAAAATGCCAATTACTATAAAAGAAAGAGATAATATTACGGGTGAAATAAACGATGCAATTTATTTTCTACTCTTAAAAGGCCCATTAACATAACTTTGGATAAATACTTACATGAGCACCGATAAATTATTTAAAACACGAGGTTTATTATTAAAGAACAACTTTAAAGAAGTTCCTAATAAAACTCAAGGGCTTACTAATATTTTAACCCAAGCATTTGGAGATTATAAGTATGAAGACATATCAATTATTAATGGAATGTCAACGTATGGAGAACTAGGAAGTAATGGCGATCTTAATTTTTTAGGAGTTCGTGAATATAATCGTCTTAGTTTGATTGAAATTGAAGATTTAGGAAAACCTGCAATCAATGAGGTATTTCAAAAAGCAAATCCTTTTCAAACAATCAAAAATCAGTTAGATAAAATATCGATTCAGTTAGGTGAAGCTTTTGAAACTGGAGGAGGTGATGGTCTTCTTGCTCAATATTATAATTGGACAGATGTATATGGTGATGCACCAGATATACGCTCTGAAGGTGGAGGTTCTTTTGTAGCCGACCAAACAAATTATTTTACACCAAATACAGCCGTGGCTCCTTCTGATTCTGAAGCTTTTTATGAGTTTGATGAAAATGATTTATCAGGTAAACGAATATTAGCAGAAGAAATTACATTTAAAGGTGGTATTTTTAATTATTCAAATCGAGCAGGATTTCATCCAACTATAGTTAATACTTCTAGTAATGCAGGAATTGCAAAATTTTCTGGTTTCTTTAACCCTGGATTCTTTACTTTTGGGGATGGTGGCGGAACCCGTGTAGGTGGCGATAATACAACAGATAGAATTTTAATTACGACAAATTCAGGCAGATATGATAATTCACAATTTGCACGAGTGGCAAGAACATCTACTCCTATAGTAATGAAGTTTTGGGATGTTGACCAAGTAACTGGAGAAAGACTTACTTCTGATGATAATCCTTTATTTGTTGCTCGATATGCTCCTAGCTTAAATAGTGATAGACCTAAGTTTGATGATGACTCTGATGGTGACGGACTTACTGATGGTGATAATCCTCCAGCGTATTATTTTGTTAAAGCTAATAGTGGAGGCATTAACGATCAATTTCAATCACCAAATGATATTCATGGTAATAATGCTATAACCAATATGATTTATCAAAATGATGGTGCATATGTTGTTGCTCCAATTCAAGATGGTAGAATGACTCGGCCTGAGACTGAACGAAACAAATATTTAAATCCATTTAAACCAGATACATTTTATTCAATGGAAATGTATTTTATCTTAAGTCCACGAGTAGCCGATTCGGTTAAAGATAGAACAGTATATCTTGAAGGTTATGATAGATATAACTCAAGAGTACAAACTTTACATGCTCATCATTTTTGGTCAGAAAATCCTCTTTCTAATAAATTTAAAAAAGGAAAATTATCTGAAAAAATAAAATTTGGAATACCAAGGACTGGAACTAATTTATCAGGCAATTCTACAAGAATTGGAACTATTGCAAATGAAGCAGCCAAAGATAATACACCTTCATATCTTTCACACATACATTCAGTTGGAAATGATAATGAAGCTGGAGCTGGAATTGCAAGAAAAAACAATTATAAAAGATTATTCTCTGACCAACGAATTTTTATTTCATATAAAGCACCACATAGTTGGAATGAAATTTTTAGAGGAGACTTTATTGCCCCTAACCTTGGGCCACAGGCCGGTGGTGGTATTTCAGATGAATTTCATAAATATCATTATGTTGTATATGGGTTACCAAAAACAACTCCAAAAGGAATTAAAGCAGCATCTAGACAAGTTGGAGATAAAGAATTACCTAGAGTTGGTAACTTATTAATTGATGCTAATTCACCAAAACCACGAAATGTAAAAGGCGGAGATAGTGGTAGTGTTTTTGATTCCTTTACTTATATTGATCGTTTTAGTGATTCAGACCCTCGATTTTATACGTATCTAAGTAAGCCAGTAACAGGTATTCATAGAAAGTGTATTGGAAGTGAAGCAGGAACTAAAGTTCAGATAATTGACCATCATGGTTTAAAGGGATATGGATGTGGAAAAATTATTCATTTACCAGATGGTCGTAATAAATTAGAAGTTCCAGGTATACATGATTACAATTGTCCACGAACATTTTATGATGGCCCGCCATTAGGATTACGTGATATAATTATTTTTGAAGATTATAATGATACACCATTTATACAAGTAAGTGATACTTCACCTAATGGCACATATGTTGTTATGAGGTCAAGTCAACAGCAATCTAAACCTACAGTTGATGGTAAAGAACCAGGATTTAATCAAGCTCAATTAGAAACAAAAAATTTAGCTAATGCTTATAGTGATACTAATGAATTTGATTTTCATAAGAATTTAGGAAAGAACTTCTTTGTGTATCACCATAGAGGATTAGTTGATAAATCACTTGATTCGTATTGTGTTTTTTCAGATGTAGCAACTGATGGAGAAGTTATTGAAGCAAAGGCTATTTTAGACGCTGATGTAGGAGCTTCAAAGATTGAAGTTGACCGAAATGATATTTCAACATATTCTGGCTCGAGAAAAGCTGTACCAGATTCTCCAAGAGATAGTTTTGGTAACAGAATTCAGTTTGGTGTTTGGGGTAAATTTATAGATGTGAATGGTACACTTGTTCCAAATGGTACAGTCATTAATGAATATTATAATTATAAAGTTTTTCCAAGACAAGTATTCACCACAACAATGGCAGGTAGTGGTTCTCTTAAATGGGAATTGAGACAAACTGGATATAATTGTCCTCGTCCTCTTGAAGGTGAAGCTACAAATCTTTATGGGTCACCACATCCAGGTGATTATTATTTTCAGGCTGCTGGAGAAAGTAACAAAAACCTTCGACTTATGTGGCACAGAGGCTCGAATAAAGACAAATTTTATGGTGGGGGTAATTGGAGAATTTTTGATGGAGTATTCAGAACAGGTGAAGGAGCAGCTTTAAGTGGTAATGCGTTGGCATCTTGGTCATCTACCAGTAGACAGGTGTTACCAACAGGAGCTCCAGCTAGCATAAGTGCTGATACTTCAGTAATCGTAGGACCTTCCAGTAATTATACATTATATACAAACTCTGCCCTTGATTCTCAAACAAATATAGGTGGCCACGATTCACCCAATGTTCCTGTAGGACTAGGATTATTTGAACCTGATGCTCCATACGAAGTTCAACCTTTGATTAGTGTTGTTAAAGAGGGATTTGGTGTTACAATTTGTAACGATACAACTAAAGCAAGTTTAAAATATCAATGTTTTAAACCAACCAACACTGCTCCACCATTCTTAGCAACTACGACAGGATTAAGAACAATACCTCAAGGCCTCACCACTGCAAATGTTGATAATGTTAATTCGGTTAAAGTGTCATATGCTTCACCCGGTGCTGGAAGTAATGTTACTGATGCTGCTGCTGGTCAAATTGGAATTGCATTAAACGGAGATAAAAACGGAGACTTTAGAAATGCTCCTGTAACAAAAATAGTATGTTCTTCATTTTTCGTATCAGGTAATTATGGAAACAATAGTCCTGGTATTAATCAAGTACCGGGCGCTGGATTTGTTAATACTACGGTATCACAACATGAAGCAGGAACGGGAAATTATTTTCAACCAGGTGGGGTAATTCAAAATGATACAGATGATGTTTATGATAGACTTATTGAGTTTGAAAATATCGACCAGTTTGGTCAAGTTCAAAGATTTCAATTAATAGGTACAACCCGCTCCGACCCAACCGCATTATAATATAAATAGAGATAATTATGGCGACTTATTCAAACATTTTTATAGACCAAGGGTCAACATTTACTTTTACAGTCGATTTAAATGAAGTAACTACCGGAGCCGATGCAACATTAACAGATTTTGTTGGAGTAGGAAGAATTAGAAAATCTCATGGCTCAACAAATTCTGCTGCTTCTTTTACAATTGTTGGAGATGTTTCGGGCGCATCAACTTTTACTTCATCAGATAAAGGGATTGTTGTTTCATTAACTGCTGCACAAACATCGGCAATAAAAGCTGGTAGATATGTTTATGATATAGAAATCAGAAAAGCATCAACTAGCGAAGTCAATAGAGTATTAGAAGGTCAAGTTGAAATTACGCCAAGAGTAACATTATCAACGGAGACCTAATCTATGTCTATTAAAGCATCAATACGTTCAGCTGGTACAAAAGTTACAGCAAACACTGTCGGAATCATTCCTGTTCTTAATGGAAACACCACTCTTAATGGTGGATTGACAATTAATGGTGACCTTGCAACAACTGGAAACTTCTCAATGAATTCATCTGGCACTAGTGCAGTGTCTATAGCTTCAACACATACGGGAACTAATGTATTGCATGTTAATGCGCAAACAGACACAGTAACCGTACCAAACTTAACCGTTCAGAATAATGCCGTAATAACCAATGACTTAACACTTACTGGAGCTAAAACAAAAATTAGACTTGATAGCAATAGTGGCTCTGCAGTTGTTCATTCTGATGATGTTACACTTGTCATAGGTGCCGGTAATAATGTTGGTGATGGTACTAATGACGGAAGTGCTGAAGGCGCAAATATAGAACTAATGCATGGTGCTCATGGAAGTCACCCTGGCTCTATATTCTATGATGCTAGAAAACATACTTTTCGTACGAATGATGCATCATCTACATATATGACAATTGATTCACCTGGTAATATAGTTCATAATGGTGACCTTCAATCTAATAATTTAACATTAATAGATTCACCTTCAAATACGGGTGGTGTACTTAGAGTACGTTCAAGTGGTTCAGACCCCGACCCAAGTTATAATAATATAAGAGTAGAAGGTACAGATAGTATTTTAACAGCAGGCCAATTGAAAATATGGAAACCCCTGACAGACGCGGGTAATGAAGAAGTCGGTCAATATGGACTTTCATATGTTGGAGACGCAAGTAATAACAAACTTTCGGTTCTAGGCACTGTGCATGGTGATGGGTCAATTGCCGGACCTGTAATAATTGAAGCTTCAGGAGAGAGCGCCAGATTAGACCTCGTTGGTACTGCCAGCGGAAATGGTTCTAATTCTGCTGTAGCTAATCTTACAGCATCAGATGGGCCAACACAAGTTAATCTAACGTCTTCTGGTTCTCTAGGCTCAAGAATTAAAATAGAACATTCCGGTGTAGGTGAAATTTTTCAGGCATTTGGTTTAGATAGTGACACTCATAACACAGGAACGATTCAACTTGGTGGCTCAAGTGGATTTAAAATCCAAAGAACTTTTGATGGCGCCAATTACTCTCATTCTATAACCGCAACTAATTTATCGATTGGAGCATTTGAATGTTCTGGTCAAATAACTGCCAGTTCAGTGGCTGCCTCTACTGGTTCTTTTGGAGGAATATCAGGGCCAATAACAACCGCATCTCAACCAAATATTACAACCGCAACTAATTTAACAAGTGTTGGAACATTAAATAGTCCAATGACAACTGGAGCTGTCACGGTTACTAGAGGTGGAGCTACTTATGCCAATGCTCCTCGTGTAGATTTAATAGATAGCGATGGCACGAATCAGAGATGTTCATTTATTAATAGTGGTGGAAATCTTCAATTAGAAGCAAGGAATGGTAGTACTAAAGGTATAATATCTTTTATACAAAATGCTGATGGAGTTCGAACCACCGCAATGAAAATTAGTAGCGGAGGTAAGGTTGGTATTGGAGTTCCTAATGATAATGTTTTAGAGGATTTTCATGTAGGTGGTAATGCAAGAATAGATGGTAACCTTTTTGGTAATGTTGGTTCTAATACATTTGCAGTAAGAGCTGATACAAATAATGTTGGTATAGGGACTAGTAATCCGCCTGCTACTCATAAATTTGTAGTTGCTGGAGATTCACGATTTACTGGAAGCGGATTATTTGGTGCTAGTGCAACAGGTGGTAATAAAGGATTACATAAACACTATTGCTATTCTAATGCCGGTGCCTTAACACTTTTTAGAACCACTAACACGGCTCCTAATAACGTTATAATGAAATACCAATCTTCTATAAGTAATGAATTTGTAATTCAACAAAATGGAACAGCAAATGATGTTTTTAAAATTATAACTGACACCACAAAAATTCATTCCAATGTAGAGGTTGGTAATGCTGGCGCAGGGAGGAGAAGTCTCAAAATTCGTGATGGTCGTACTACTGATGATGGACTTATATTCACTCATGAAAACGCCAACCAGACTATTCAAATGGGAATGTTTGGAGTTTTTAGTCATATATCCCACGGACAATTTCAAATAAATCATCAAGATGGTAATAACGCAAGTACAAATGTATTGATAATAAAAAAGACAAGCGGAAATCTTACAATCTCCAAACCGACCACGATTACTCAACAACTTAATATTGGAGCTAGTGTACCAGTATATTTAACTAACTCTGCTGCAAAGGCTGGGGGTCTCGTCACCGGAGATGTTTATAGAAACACTACTGGACAATTATTTGTGGTATATACTTAACATTATAAATAGAATAAAGGATTTAAATGGCAAAACCAACTAGCAGAGCTACATTAATTGATTATTGTTTACGGAACCTTGGAGCTCCTGTAATTGAAATTAATGTAGATGAAGACCAACTTGATGATAGAGTTGATGATGCTATTCAGTATTATCAAGAATATCACGGAGATGCGGTTGTACGTAGCATTCGTAAACACAAAATTACAGACTCATTTTTAACGGTTGATTCAACTACCGGATTTAAAGTTGGTGAAACAATAACAGGTGGTACTTCTGGTGCAACTGCAAAAATTGCCGAAGTAACAGATTCAACTACTATTCGATATAAAAATGTTGATGTTGCTAATACCTCATTTACAACCGAAGTAATTACTGGAAGTGATTCGAGTTCGACTGCAACCATCGCATCCGTTACTAAAGGTGATATAGAAAACAAATATATCGATATACCAAACACCTTTCTTTCTGTAAATAATGTTTTTGATATTGTAACTCAGGGTTCAACTTCTAATATGTTCTCGGTAGATTATCAATTACATTTGAATGATATATTTGATTTAGGTGGACCTTATGGTGGTGGATTAGTTAACTATGAAATCACAAAACAATATATGTCTCTTATTCAAAGAAACATTAATGGTGTATTTGAAAAAATAGAATATACACGTCATAAGAATCGAGTAAATTTCCATAGTGATGAAACATTAACCAATTTAGGAAAAGATAAGTACATTATTTTTGATGGCTATGAAGTAGTCGACCCAGATACTTTTGCTGATGTATATAATGATAGATTTTTAAAAAGATATACAACTGCTTTAATTAAAAGACAATGGGGTTTAAACCTTATAAAATTTGAAGGCATGCAACTACCAGGTGGTGTTACATTAAATGGCCGACAAATTTTTGATGACGCGAAAGAAGAAATCGATAAACTAGAAGAGGAAATGATTCTCGCGCACGAGATGCCTCCTCACTTTGTTATAGGTTAAATATGTTATGCCAAGAAATGTATACTTTAGTCAAGGGACAACAGGAGAGCAAAATCTCTACGAAGACATTACCATAGAAGGTTTAAAAATCTATGGGCATGATGCCTATTACATTCCCCGTAAGATAGTCAACGAAGATTCTCTTTTTAATGAAGACCAATTAAGTTCTTTTGGTTCTTCATATATGATTGAAGCATATGTTGCTAATGTAGATGGTTATGAAGGTGAAGGTGATTTACTTTCTAAGTTTGGTCTTGAAATTAAAGACCAAGTAACATTAGTTATTGCGAATCGTCGGTGGGAACAATTAATAGGACGACATGTTGCAAGTGATACTGATTTAGATAGGTCTGTTACTCGAAGACCTATGGAAGGTGATTTAATATATCTTCCATTTGCAAAAGGCTTATTTGAAATTACTTTTGTTGAAGCTGAAGACCCCTTTTATCAATTACAAAATCTTCCAACATTTCAATTAAAATGTGAACTATTTAAATATAGCGGAGAAGATATTGATACTGGAGTAGATATAATTGATACTTATGAAACTCAATTTGCAGATAGACAAAGATTAACTTTAGGGGCTGGGTCAGGTACATATCAAATTGGAGAGAATATTTCTCAAATTATACCTGATGCATCTACTGGAGGTACACGAACTATATCAGCTGAAGTTGCAGAATGGGATTCTACTAATAAGTACTTAGACGTCTATGGGATACAGGGATTTGATGATTCACCAAGTATTACATTTGTAGTAAGTGGAAACAATATTATAGGAGAAACCTCTGGTGCAAGTTATGCTTTAACAAATTTAGGAGCAGACTTATCCACTGACTTAGCTCAAATGGAATCAATAGACCCTGATTCAGATAACTCAGAATTTGAAACAATAGGAAATAACTTTATCGACTTTTCGATATCTAACCCATTCGGATTACCAAATGCTTAGCGGAAGACCATATTATAATCAGACTATTCGAAAATGCGTTGCAGTGTTTGGAACGATATTTAATAATATCTATTACACTAAACCTAGTAAAGCAAAAGAAAGGGTACCGATTGCTTATGGACCATCACAAAAGTTTATATCTAAATTAACGGATGCTGGAGCTGGTACAAATAGGCTATCTTTAAAATTACCAAGAATGTCTTTTCAAATTACTTCGATTGATTTTGATTCAACTCGTCAGTTAAACAAAATGAATCGATTGAGATATTCTGATAGTCCAGCTGGTAGAAATACTTTATTTCAAGGAGTGGCTTATAATGTCGGTATGGATTTAGTTATTATTGGTAAAGACCAAGACACTGCTTTACAAGTTTTAGAACAAATAGTACCCACATTCAAACCTGATTACACGGTTGCAATTAAAGATATGCATCGACCTGGTTTATCTATGGATGTACCAATAGTTCTTCAAAGTGTTAGTGTCGATGATGACTATGAAGGTTCTTATGAAGACACAAGAGTTTTAACATATACATTAAGTTTTGTAATGAAAGTTAACTTCTATGGTGAAGTTGTTAAATCACCTATTATTAAAACCGCAGAAGCATATTTTCATACATCACCAAATCCACCTTCGGTTTCAGCAATGATAACAGATGCTACACCTGATGACGGAGTTAGAATTACAACAGGAGCAAGTGATTCGCCAAATGCATTTACAGCTACGACCACTTTTGGATTTGTAAGTCCGAGTTTTAGATTATGAGTAAAAGAGATAAAATGAGAGAAGCTTTGGCAGCTAACTTACCAGTGAGACCGGAGAAAAAATTAGAGTCAAGACAAGAAGATATTATTCACGACACCGAAACCGATGTTAATCTTGTAAGGGAAACTTTAAAAGATTTAATTGGTAAATCTACTGAAGCATTAGAACATCTATCAGTAATTGCGCAAGAAACAGAACACCCTAGAGCTTTTGAAGTTCTTTCTAATATGATAAAACAAACCGGTGATTTAACTGGTGAATTACTTGATGTACAAAAGAAAAGAAAAGATATCACTCAAGGAAAAGATGCAATGTCGAATACTACGACCAATAATGCAATCTTTGTGGGTTCTACACAGGAATTACAAAAAGCCTTGAGGAATACAAAAAAGGCAATAGATGTCACAACCAAAGACTAGTGCAGGATATTTAGGAAACGCTCTTGTAAAAAGAGATGGAGTTGAACATCCTTACACTGAAGCAGAAGTTCAAGAATATGCTAAGTGTATGGAAGACCCGGTATACTTTGCTGAGAAATATATTAAAGTAATTAATCTTGATGAAGGTTTAGTTCAATTTAAACCTTATGACTATCAAAGAAAAATGTTAAAACATTTTAATGATAATCGATTCTCTATAATATTAGCATGTCGTCAGTCAGGTAAATCTATTAGTTCAATCATTTATATTTTATGGTATGTATGTTTTCACCCTGACAAGACTGTTGCTATTCTTGCCAATAAAGGTGCAGTCGCGCGCGAGATGCTTTCTAGAATTACTTTAGCTTTAGAAAATTTACCTCATTTTATTCAGCCTGGAGCAAAAGAATTGAATAAAGGTTCGATTGGATTCTCTAATAATTCAAAGATAATTGCAGCTGCTACATCGGCTTCTTCTATTCGTGGTCTTTCAGTTAACTTACTATTCCTTGATGAGTTTGCTTTTGTTGAAGGCGCTAATGAGTTTTATACTTCTACATATCCTGTAATTACTGCAGGTTCAGAAACAAAAGTGATTATTACTTCTACAGCTAATGGTGTTGGAAACCTTTATTATAAACTATATGAAGGGGCTAAAAGAAAAGATAATGATTTTAAATCCTTTCGAGTTGATTGGTGGGATGTACCAGGCAGAGATGAAAAGTGGAAAAAACAAACAATAGCCAATACATCTGAATTTCAATTTGAACAAGAATTTGGAAATAACTTTTTAGGAACATCGAACACATTAATTGCTCCTACATGTTTATTGGGAATGAAACCATCAAGTCCTATTCATTGGAAAGATAATATAAAATATTATGAAGACCCAATACCAGGTCATATATATGCAATTACCGTTGATGTCTCAAAGGGTAGAGGACAAGACTATTCTACTTTTAATATAATAGATATAATGCCAAACCATTTTAAACAGGTAGCAACGTTTAGAGATAATGTTATATCGCCATTAGTGTTTCCTGATGTTATAATTAAAGAAGCAAAAAAATATAATGATGCATTAGTTATAGTAGAAAATAATGATATAGGACAGGTTGTTTGTAATGCTATCTATTATGAGTATGAATATGAAAATCTTTTTGTAGAATCGACCGTTAAGGCTGATGGGGTAGGAGTTACTATGAATAAAAAGATTAAACGAATTGGTTGCTCGAATCTTAAAGATATTATTGAATTAGGAAAGTTAGATATAAGAGATGAACAGACAATTAATGAATTAACCACCTTTGAAGTTAAAGGTGGAAGTTATGCAGCATCTGATGGTAATAATGATGACTTGGTTATGAATCTAGTTCTTTTTGGGTGGTTTGTTTCATCCGATGCTTTTGGTAATTTATCAGAACATGACTTACGAGAGTTATTATATTCAAATACCCTTTCTTCACAAGAAATAGAAGAAGATTTACCACCAATAGGTCAAATACAAGAAAAACGATCAATAGGAGACCATTGGGCTAAAGAGTTGGCTGATGGATTAAAGGAATGGAATAATCTCTAAATCAGGCTTCTTATAAATAGAGGAGATTGAAAGTGAGATTAAACCTTATTATGAATAAACTTATCATTAAACTAACTGACAAAGGAAAATAATTATGGCATTCCAAGTATCTGCTGGGGTCGAAGTAAAAGAAATCGACCTAACAAATGTAGTGCCAGCTGTCTCTACCTCAATTGGTGGGTATGCCGGTACATTCAGATGGGGGCCAATTGAGGAAATAAAACTCATAGGTTCTGAATCTGAACTCGCAAACGAATTTGGTAAACCGGATAGCGCTCATGCTCGTCCATTTTACACCGCATCTTCGTTTTTAAAATATGGTTCGGCTCTTAAAACAGTAAGAGCGTCGAACTCTTCACTCAAAAACTCATCTAGTGCATCTGCTGCTGGAAGAATTACTGACATAACAATAAGTGGAACTGTAGCTGGGCCTTTAGCTTCTATTAGTTCTGATATTGGAAATAATGAATTCACAATTGTTTCTCAGACTGGCTCTGGTGCTGAAATAACTCCAAAATATGGTGTTATTGCAATTTCAGCTCCATCTCAAGGCGGAACGGGATATACTGTTGGGGACTTAATTAAAGCTGATATCGGAGAAAGTAAAGAAGTTGTTGTCCGAGTTACTGAAATCGATTCTGGTGGAGCTGGCCCGGGTGTAATAACTGGTCTTTCTTCAAACGTAAATGAAGTATTTCAAGCTAATGCAAGTCCTAATGGAGAAAATGGGTTATTAAAACCAACAAAATTCGAGAATCTATCAACAAGTAATTATACTTCTGGTAGTGCAACTGGTTCAGGGGCCCTATTAGATGTCACATATAAACTTGAAGACTTCACTATTGTAAATGGTGGAAGTGGTTACTTTAAGTTTAATGGTGCAGGTATAAGCGACAACTCTATGGTTGATGCAGGAAATTCTCCACAACTTCAAATCTTAAAAGATGGTGTTGAAATATATCCGATTAATCATACTGCTGGAAATAGGTCTTTAAGTCCTAGTGTTTCTGTTGTAGGAGCAGGCGGAGATAAACTCATCAAGAATGATGATGACTTCGATAATGCAACTGGATTAGATGCAGCTTATTATTCACGATATGCTGGAGCATTAGGAAATGGTACTAAAACATATGTTATTACTTCTGCTAATGCAGCTTCATTAACAATTGGTACTAGTACAACTTTAGCCAATTCTCAATTTGATGCAGCACCAGATTCTGGTGAAGTTCATGTTCTAGTAACATCATCATCTGATGCTCTAACTGATGCTGGTACAGCGGAAACAGTCGTTGAAAGATGGCCTTTCCTATCTACCACTGATGGCGCTAAGAAAGAAGATGGTACTAATAATTTCTTCAAAGATGTGATTAATACAGGCTCTGATTGGGTTTATGTTGGAAATGCTTCGGCTGCTTCAACAGGTGGTTCATATACACTATCAGGTGGAGCTGACGCTGGAGTGAGAGAAGACGGAGAAATTAGTCAAGCATTAGACTTGCTAGCTGATTCAGAAACCGAAGATGTAAACTTACTTTTCACAGAAGAAGATACAAACGGAAAAACAGTATTGGCCAATAAAGTATTAAGTATTGCAACTGCTCGTAAGGATTGTGTAGGATTTATCACACCTCCTATTGCGGACACAGTTAACACTACTACTCCTTTGGATAACGTAAAAGACTTCTTACAGTCAACATCAGCTGTTATAACACCTAGAAATTCTTATGGAGTTCTTGGCTCAACCGCAGTTTATATTTACGATAAGTTTAATGATAAGTTCCTCTATATTGGAACTCAAGGTCACTTAGCCGGTCTTTGTGCAAATACAGACTTGGTTGCTGAAACATGGTTCTCACCAGGTGGATTCAATCGAGGACAATTACGAGGCGTAACTAAGTTGGCTTTCAACCCATCTAAAATTCAAAGAGATGAGTTGTATAAGGCAGGAATCAATCCTATCGTAACATTCCCTGGTCAAGGCACAGTCTTGTTTGGAGATAAAACTCTACAAGCTAAACCTTCAGCGTTCGATAGAATCAATGTACGTAGATTGTTTATCACTCTTGAGAAGGCAATTGCTACTGCAGCTAAATTCCAATTATTCGAACTAAACGATGAGTTCACAAGAGCTTCTTTCAGAAACTTGGTTGAACCATTCTTGAGAGATGTTCAAGGTAGACGCGGAATTACAGACTTCTTAGTAGTTTGTGATGAAACTAATAATACCGGACAAGTTATCGATTCAAATCGTTTCGTTGCGGATATCTTTATTAAACCAGCTCGTTCCATCAACTTTATCACTCTTAACTTTATTGCCACAAGAACAGGCGTTGAGTTCAGTGAGATTGTTGGGAATGTATAAATAAGAGAGGAGATATAAGACATGGCAACATTTAGAGTAGACGATTTTAAATCGAAACTAACAGGAGGCGGAAGTAGACCAAATCTATTTCGTGCCACAATCAACTTCCCAGGTTATGCCGGGGGAGATGTCGAACTTACTTCATTTATGTGTAAAGCTGCTCAATTACCTTCATCAGTAGTTTCCCAAATTGATGTACCTTTTAGAGGTCGCCAATTAAAGATTGCTGGAGATAGAACATTTGAAAACTGGAATGTTACAGTTATTAATGAGTCTAGTATGGTAGTTAGAAATTCATTCGAACGTTGGATGAATGGAATCAATGAACATGCGTCAGGTACAGGATTGGTTAATCCAGTCGATTATCAAGCTGACATGTTAGTTGAGCAATTGGACCGAAATGATAACGTAATTAAAGCATGTAATATTAGAGGAGCCTTTCCGGTAAATCTAGGTGCAGTTGATTTAAGTTACGAAACAACCGACACGATTGCAGAGTTCACCGTCGAGATTGCTTACCAATATTGGGAATCAGCCGGCGTAACAAGTTAAAGTTTATTAGAAAGGGAGTTGAGTTTAATGCTCAGCTCCCTTATCTAATCTTATAAATATATATTATGGAAATATTTGGACTAAATATAACGAAAAAAGTCGCAGAAGACGATAAAGATAAGAAGAAACTTATCTCACCTATTCCGGTAACAGATGATATAGGTGCATTAACTGTTTCGACAAATGCAACCGGAGCATATTATGGTAACTACCTGGATATGGAAGGTACAACTTCCGATTCAGAACATGAATTAATTTTAAAATATCGAGAAGCTGCTCGACAGCCAGAATGTGATACAGCTATTGCAGATATTGTCGACCAAGCAATTGCTTCAGCAGATAAATCAGCTCCTATTGAATTGGTATTAGATGAACTAAACCAACCTGATTCAATCAAAAAGAAAATGATTGAAGAGTTTAATACCATTCTTCAATTATTCAAATTTAACAATAGAGCAGCTGAATTGTTTAGAGATTGGTATATAGATGGACGAATCTATTTTCATGCTATTGTTGATGAAGCCAATCCTAAAAAGGGTATAAGAGAACTTCGACTAATTGAGCCTCTAGCTTTAACTAAAATTAAAGAGGTTGTAAAAAAAGTTGACCCTAAAACAAAAGTAGAATTTGATGAAACTAAAGCAGAATATTATGTATATTCAGAAAAGAAATCAAAGGGTAAAGGAAATGCAGGAACTATCGGTGGTGTTAAAATTGCAAAAGAAGCTATCATCACTGCTAACTCGGGTATCTCAGACCCAACCCGTTCACGAATCGTATCACATCTTCATAAAGCCATTAAGCTTGTAAATCAATTGCGCATGATGGAAGACTCTTTGGTTGTATATCGAGTATCCAGAGCGCCTGAGCGAAGAATCTTTTATATTGATGTAGGTAACCTTCCAAAGAATAAAGCTGAAGAATACGTACAAAATGTTGTTGCAAAATATCGTAATAAGTTAGTATATGATGCTAAGACCGGTGAGATTACCGATGATAGACGTCATATGTCTATGTTAGAAGATTTTTATCTTCCACGAAGAGAAGGTGGTAGAGGAACTGAAATTACTACACTACCTGGTGGAGATAATCTTGGCCAAATTGAAGATGTTACATTTTTTCAAAAGAAACTATTTAGAGCACTTAATGTACCAGTTAGTCGATTAGAAGATGATGCTCAATATACATTTGGTAGAGCTACAGAAATTTCTAGAGATGAAGTTAAGTTTCAAAGATTTATTAATAGACTTAGAAAGAAATTTTCACAGATATTCTTTGAAGCTCTTAAAACACAACTTATATTAAAAGGTATTATTTCTGCTGATGAATGGCCTTCTATATCGGAAACAATTTCATTAGATTATATTGAAGATAATTACTTTTCTGAGTTAAAAGAGTTTGAAATAATGAAAGAACGCTTAACAATGGCAAGTGAATTTGAAAACTTAATAGGGAAATATTATTCTGTTGGTTGGTTAAGACGTAGTATTCTTCATCAATCTGACGAAGATATTGATAGAATGACTAAAGAGATTGATGCTGAAATGAAGGCGGGTATTCTTCAATCACCAGATGATGAAGTATAGGTCTCAAAATTGTAAAAATTATAAATAGAGAATAAAGATATGAGTGAAGAAGCAACAAAATTGTTTAACGCTTTGGTGTCTGATAATACAGACGGCGCTAAAGAAGCATTTGACCAAGCTATTACTAGCAAATTGGAAGATGCACTAGAAGTTCGTAAGGTTGGTCTTACAGGACAAATATTCAATAATCAAACAACCGGAACAGAAGAAGATGTTACTAATAACGGAACATAACGATTCAGGTATAGACTATTTAACAGAAGAAAAAGACGGAAAGAAACAACGCTTTATCGAAGGCGTGTTTATGCAATCCGAAGCCGAGAATCGTAATAAAAGAATTTATCCGAAAGAAGTACTGGCTGAAGCAGTCAAAAAGTACGCAACGGAGCAAGTTAGTAAGGGAAGAGCAGTTGGTGAATTAGACCACCCTCAAGGTCCTACTATTAACTTAGATAAAGTTTCACACAAAATTACTAAACTCAAATTTGAGGGTAATAATGTTGTTGGAAGAGCACTGATACTTGACACGCCAATGGGACAAATAGTGAAAGGACTTATGGACGGTGGTGTAAAGTTAGGTGTTTCTAGTCGTGGTATGGGAACTGTTGAAGAGCGAGATGGAAAGACATACGTTAAAGATGATTATATATTATCTACCGTTGACATTGTCCAAGACCCCTCTGCACCAAAGGCCTTTGTAAATGGCATTATGGAAGGTGTAGAATGGATATGGGAGAATGGTATCTTAAAACCTCAACAAATTGAAAAGTATGAGACTGAAATTGAGAAGACGCCCTCCTCGCGCATCACTGAAGCGCAGGAAAGAATTTTTCAAGATTTCCTCTCCAAACTATAAACATAAGGGTATAAAAGTTATGTCAGAAGATACAACTCAAATCGAAGACGTTCAAGAAGATACTCTTGTTGAAGAAACGGAGCAGGACACTGCTGAAGTTGTTGAAGAAACAGCTGAAGTATCTGCAGAAGATTCTATTAAGCAGGATAGTCTTTCTGAAACAGTCTTAAAAACTCTTCTTGGCGAAAGCGAAGAAGAAGAAGTTATCGAAGAAGCAAAACATGCTAAGAAAGATGACGAAGAAGAAGTCGACGAAGCAAAAGAAGAAGACGACGAAGACGAAGATAAAGAAGACGTTGACGAAGCCAAAGAAGAAGATGACGACGAAGATGAAGAAATCGACGAAGATTCTCACGATGGTGACGAAGACGAAGATGAAGAAGAAGCCCCTAAAACAAAAGCTGAAATCTTAAATCAAATGTATAAAGAAATGAAGGGTATGAAGAAATCACAACTTCATGCAGCCTATGGCAAACTTCATGCAATGTATATGACTAAGAAAGAAGAAGTTGATGGTGAAAAAGAAGGTGACGAAATCGCAACAACTGTGAAGAAGTCAGCTGATGCAGCCAAAAACATGAATAAGGGTGACTTGCTTCAAGCAGCATATAAAATGATGAAGTCACAGAAGAAGGCATCTCTACAAGCCCAATACGGGAAATTGAAAAAAGAGATGGCATCTGCTAAATCTATGGATGAATCATTTGACCTTGAATCAGAAGTTGATTTATTGGTACAAGCTGACGCTAATCTTAGTGAAGAGTTCAAGACAAAAGCTCAAGTAGTATTCGAAGCTGCTATTGCTAACAAAGTTTACGATATTCGTAGCCAGTTAGAAGAACAATATGCATCTGATTTACAAGAAGAGCTTGGACATGTTCGTACATCACTGATTGAAAAAATCGACAATTATCTAACATATGTGGTAGAAAATTGGGTGAACGAAAATGAAGATGTCGTTGATTCTCAACTTCGCTCAGAAATCACTGAAGGTTTCATCAAGGGATTACAAACTCTATTTACAGAGTCTTACATTGACGTACCAGAAGAGAAAAGAGACCTTGTCTCTGAACTCGATGAAAAGGTTAAGTTAATTGAAGGTTCTCTAGAACAAGCAGAGTCTGATAAAGAAGACCTTGAAGAAAAGCTAGAAGACTTACTTCGTGAAAAAATCATTCGTGAAAGCTCAGAAGATTTAACTTCTACACAAGTTGAAAAACTTAATCAGTTACTTGACGGAGCAGAATTTGTAAGTGAAGAATCTTTCACTGAAAAGGTTGCAACTGTTAAAGAAACATTCTTCTCTCAAGAAAAGGAAGAAGAAATTACAGAATCGACATCTACTGAAAAAGTAGAAGTCATTGTTGAGGGTCAAGGCGAAGAAAAGAAAGCTGCTCTATCACCTGATATGAGTGCTTATATCAAAGCCATGACTGCAATGGAAAAAAATAGTTCAATTATTAAACAATAACATTAAAGTAAAGGAAATTTAAAATGTTAAACGAAGACGCAAATATCAAGAAGTGGGGTGCCGTTCTCGACCACGAGAGTGCAGCTCCTATTCAAGATAATTATCGTCGAAGTGTAACTGCTAAGTTGCTTGAAAATACAGAGGTTGCTCAAAGACAGCAACTTTCTGAAAGTAACTTTGGTTCAGGTACATCTTCGAGTTCTACAGACTTGGGTGTAGTGGGTTCAGCTAATGGATTCGACCCAATTCTTATATCAATGGTTAGACGTGCAATGCCTAACCTTATTGCATATGATGTAGCGGGCGTTCAGCCAATGAGCGGACCAACTGGTCTTATCTTTGCACTTAAGGCTCACAAGTCATTACAAAATACATCAGTTGATACTGACTCACCTGAGTTACTTCACCCTGCTATTGGTTCTGATATCGATACTGCATTCTCTGCTAAGGGTAAATCAGCTCCAGCTTCTGACTCTCCATTTGACCTAGGTGGAAATGATGCGGGTACACAAGGTGACACAAACTATGCTCCTGCTACAGGTAATACACTAGGAGTTGGCGAAGGTGATGCATTCAATGCAGCTGGTATTTCTATCGAAAAGACATCTGTTACTGCTGTAACACGTGCTCTTAAGGCAGAATACTCAATGGAAATGGCTCAAGACCTTAAAGCAATTCATGGTCTTGATGCTGAATCTGAATTGGCTAACATCCTATCTGCAGAAATTCTTGCTGAAATCAACCGTGAGGTTATTCGTAAGATTGTAACAGCTGCAAAAATTGGTGTACAAAACCTAGGTAAAACTGGTCTTAAAGCATCAACTTTTAGCTTGACAGCAGACGCTGATGGTCGTTGGGCAGTTGAGAAGTTCAAGTCTCTTATCTTCCAATTAGAAGTTGAGGCTAATACAATTGCAAAGGAAACTCGTAGAGGTAAAGGTAATGTCATTATCTGTTCTTCTAATGTAGCTTCTGCTCTAGCAGCATCTGGTTCTCTAGATTATGCTAATGCAATTTCTGCTAACCTAAACGTTGATGATTCTGGTAACACATTCGCCGGAACACTTAACGGACGTATGAAGGTCTACATTGACCCATATGCAACTACAGATTATGCAGTTGTAGGTTATAAGGGAACTTCACCATTCGACGCAGGATTATTCTATTGCCCATACGTACCACTAACTATGGTTCGTGCAATTGATGAAACAACATTCCAGCCAAAAATGGCATTCAAGACTCGTTATGGTCTTGTAGCGAATCCATTCGCATCGTTAACATTGGACTCTAACCAATACTATCGTAAGTTTAGAGTTGAAGATATTAACGTAGGCGGAACTGGTTCCTAATCATTGAAGATTAACTAATCTTTAGACTGAGGGTTCTCGAAAGAGAGCCCTCTTTTTTTGTATAAATAAGAGATATGGCAACGAATAACTTAACTACGAATTTAAACCTATTAGCACCTACCGGTTTTAGATTGACAATCAATCGAGAAAAGTTTGCTAATACTGAATTCTTTGTAACTTCATTTTCTTTACCTAGTTTGAATTTAGGAGAAACACAGGTTAATTATAAGAATGCTTTAGGATATGCTCCCGGCGAAACATTAACTTTTGATAGTCTTTCTATGAGATTAGCAATTGATGAAGGTATGGAATCATATTCAGAACTATTAAACTGGATGGTTAGAAACGAAACAAAATTAGAAGTAAATGATATGATTATATCAATTTTAAGTAACACTTCTGATACTAATAAACAAATTCAGTTTTCAAATGTTTTTCCCGTTTCGGTTTCAGGAGTAGAATTTTCTACTCAGGCAACTGATGTTGAATTTTTACAAACAGATATTACTTTTAGATACGATAGATTTACGATACTTTAAACAATGAATTATATTTATGTTTACTTAGGAAAGATTCCTGAGTATATGAATGACAGTATAAAGTCGGTTAAAAAAGTTGACCCGACTGCAAATATTATACAGGTTACAGATGATAACTTAAATGATATTGTATCTGACCAAACTAGAAAGGTAATGAAATTATCCAATCCGCTTTTTAATAGAGCTGATGGACAATTATGGTCGACCTCTCTTTATCGTTGTTTTCTTTTAAGAGATGTAGCAAAGATACATGGTAGTGATTATGTTCACTTTGATAGTGATGTAATATTGTATGAACCTTTTGATAAAATAAAACATCTATTTAATAAAGAAAAGATTAATATTACTTTTGATGAAGAACATTCAGCTGTCTTTGGATATTCATATTTTCCAAATGTTGAGCTTAATGATTTATTATGTAATCATCTTTTTAAATCATTTGTTGAAGAAGACTATCGTAATAAACTTGAGCCAAGGTTTCCTAATGAAATGAGGTTAATTGGTGGTATCGCGCGCGAGTGGAATTTTATTAATCGATTGATTACTATTCCTAATAAAAACTCTGATTATGTTTTTGACCCGTCTTCTTATGGACAATATTTTAGTGGAACAAATAGGCATCCAGCTGGTTGGTTTGGTGAACACCATCTTATTGGAAAACAAATTTCAAATAGAAATCTAAAACCAGTAATGAAAGAAAATAAACCTTATGTAAATGAAGTTCCTATAATAAATCTTCACATACATTCAAAAAAGACAAAAGACTATGTTAGTTAAAGGAGAACATTTTCCTCGGTTAGCCGATCATGTTTTAACTTATTATAATAAAGATTTTTCTGATGGTAAATCTATAAAAGATGGTCACATTGTTTATTGTGATACACATCAATTAAATAAATGGAAAGACGTTTTGATTCAGAAAAAAGATTTAATAATAATTACACACAATAGTGACGGGTTTATTACTGAGTGTAATCCACCTTGGAGAAAAGACGGGGTATATTGGAAAGATTTTGAAGGGTGCTTTAAAGCATGGTTTGCTCAAAACAATTTTACTGATATCCCAAACATTCATTCTATACCGATTGGATTTGAAAATACAAAATGGGATAAGAATAAAATAAAGCAACATACTTATAAAAAAGTATTAGAGAATGCTATTCCAAATCCTACCAAGGTTGCTTATTTAAATTGTGCTAAAAGAACAAATGAGGGTGAAAGAAAGAGATGTTATAATGAAGCGTCTCAAATATCTTTTATTAATTGTGATGAACCAAACTTAACTTATGAAGATTATATAAGTAGATTACAAGACCATAGTTTCGGTTTAAGTCCTGAAGGTAATGGATTAGATTGTCACAGAACTTGGGAAATATTTTTGGTTGGTAGAACTCCTATAATGAAATTTAAACCTGCTTTATATAGATTATATGGTGATGATGTAATATGGGTAGAAAGCTGGAAAGACATTACAAAGGAAATACTTAATAAGTATAAAGATACATTTGATAGGAAAAAACTAACTCAAGAATATTGGAATAATTACGTTTTAAAAACTATATAAATAATTATTATGACATTAGATGATATTATGAAAATGTGGGAAGTTGATTGTGAAATTGACGATCTTGCTTTAGATGATGAAACTAAAAAAACATCAAAACTTCATGCCAAGTATTTAGAACTGGTGAATGTCAATAGACTTCAAAGAGCAAAGTTAGATAGCGACCTCGATACCTTAAAAAAAGATAAATGGTTATATTATACAGGTAAGATGACCAAACAAGATATGGATTCAAGAGGGTGGGCATATGACCCCTTTAATGGTGGAATCAAACCATTAAAGTCTGAGCTAGCATTTTATTATGATTCGGATGAAGATATCGTTAAAGTAAAACAAAAAATAGAATATCAAAAAACTATCGGTAACTTACTTGAAGAAATAATGAACAATCTTCGCTGGAGACATACACACGTTAAAAATATTATAGATTGGAAGAAGTTTGTTTCAGGTACATAAAAAAGATGAAGTATCTTTAAAGGTACTATCTGATGATTCAGGAGCATTAAGAGAATTATCGGAACACTTCACATTTTTTGCTGAAGGCTATAAATTTATGCCTGCTTATCGTAATAAAGTTTGGGACGGAAAGATTCGCTTATTTAATATGAGAGACCAAACTCTTCCTTATGGTTTACTTGAACAATTAATAAGATTTTCAGAAGAAAGAAATTATCAAGTTGAATTACCTTCTGAAATTGCATCTGAAAAAATAGTAACAGATTGCAATGAATTTATAGATGATTTACCACTTACTGTAGGTGGTGAGGAAATCGAACCAAGAGACTATCAGATAGATGCTGTCAATCACGCTCTACATAATCAAAGGTCAGTATTGATATCCCCAACGGGTTCTGGTAAGTCTCTTATTATTTACATTATTATGAGATGGTTTCTTGAAAACTCAGAAAAAAAGTGTCTTATTATTGTACCTACTACATCTTTGGTTGAACAGATGTATAAAGACTTTATCGATTATTCAAAAAATGACAAATGGTTTGACGAAGAGTCTATGCATAGGATTTATTCAGGTAAAGAAAAAATTAATATAGACCAAAGAGTAATTATATCAACTTGGCAATCTGTTTATAAACTTTCACCATCTTGGTTTGATGATTTTGAAATGATAGTTGGAGATGAGGCCCACAATTTTAAAGCTAAGTCTTTAACCACTATAATGAATAAATTAAAGTTGGCTTGGTTAAGAATAGGAACTACTGGAACTCTGGATGGGTCAGAAGTTCACGAATTAGTTTTAGAGGGATGCTTTGGGCCGGTTTATAAAGTAACTACAACTAAAGCTCTAATGGATTCAGACACTTTAGCTAAAATGAAGATTGAAGCTTTGGTTATTAAATATAGTGATGAAGTAAGAAAAGGATTTGGTAAAAAGAAATATCAAGAAGAAATAGACTTTTTAGTTTCTCACGAAAAAAGAAATAAGTTTATTCAAAATCTTGCACTTGACCAAAAAGGAAACACATTAGTGCTATATAATTATGTGGTCAAACATGGAAAACCCCTATATAAAGATATAGCAAATAAAGCTAAAGGGAGAAAAGTTTTCTTCGTTGCTGGTGAAGTGAATGCAGATGAGCGTGAAAGAATAAGAGAGCTCACTGAAAAAGAAAATAATGCAATTATTGTAGCAAGTGTAGGAACCTTTTCTACAGGTATAAATATAAGAAATCTACATAATATAATCTTTGCCTCACCGACAAAGTCTCAAATAAGAGTTCTTCAATCGATAGGCAGAGGGTTGAGAAAAGCAGACAATAACCAAATGACAACTATCTATGATATAGCTGACGATATCTCGTGGAAAACGAGAAAAAATTATACTCTTAATCACGCGATTGATAGAGTTAAGTTATATGCTAAAGAAAAGTTTCATTTCCAAACACACGAGGTACCACTATGAGCATATTCACAAATAAAGCAGAAGCCACCGTGTTTACATATCATCTGGTTGACGGAAGTTATATAATGGCAGAGGAGGTAGACTACGATTTTGAAGATAATATAATTTTTGTAATTAACCCAGTAAAAATTGAACAAGCACAAGGGAAATATCAATTGGTCAATTGGTGTATTACAGACCCGTCTCAACCTGTGCAATTAAAAGATGATATGATTATCTCAAGTTCAATAGCACCGACTGCATTAAAGCATAATTACTTTCAATTTAATATGCTACACATTATGTCTAATACATTGCCCAATACTGAGTTTAATGAAATCGTTAACTTATTATTTTCCGCGTTTGATTCTAAAGATACTTCAGAATCCGCTAAACCTTCTGAACCTTCTGAATTAAATAAAAGATACGGGTTTGATTTTAACGAATCATATAAAATAAAGAAAGAAAAGAAGAACCCTTGGGATAGATACTAAAGAACTCGCGTTCTTTGGTTTGGTACTAAACTATTATACAGGAATTGTCAAATGATGTAAAGAGAAAAATTAAAAAAAAGCATATTTTTTTATTGATTAAATTTACATTATGTGATATATTATATACACTATGAAACAAAAACAAAAAAGAGTGAAGAGAGCTAAAGAACACTATGTTAATAATAAAGAATTTTCTCAAGCTGTCGTAGATTACGTTAACTCTGCAAATGATGCAAGAGATAAAGGAGAATCAGAACCAACTATACCAAATTATATTGGTGAATGTTTCTTAAAAATCTCTGAAGGTCTTTCTCATAAACCAAACTTCATTTCATATACTTATAGAGAAGAAATGGTAATGGATGCGGTTGAAAATTGTATTAAGGCAATTATGAATTATGATATTACTAAAGCTACACGAACAGGATTACCTAATGCTTTTGCGTACTTTACACAAATATCATACTTTGCCTTTTTACGTCGTATAGCAAAAGAGAAAAGACAACAAGACATTAAAGAGTTATACATTGATTATGCAGGAGCTGAAGCCTTTATGAATACCGCAGAATATTCAGACTCAGACTCTATTGTCGAAAGAATAAGACACAAGTCTGCGGCTATTAGAGATAGAGATAATAAAATAAAAGAGTTCGGTAAAAAAATAAAGAATAAAGCAAAGAAAAAAGTGACTGGTCAATTAGACCAATTTTTAGAGAATTAATATATTATGCAGATAGCGATTATTAATGATACCCATTGTGGTGTCAAGAACGGTAGCGATGTGTTCTTAAAGAATGCAGAACAGTTTTATACAAATGTTTTCTTTCCATATTTGGAAAAACATAACATCAAAACAATTATTCACTTAGGTGATTACTTTGAACATAGAAAGTATGTAAACTTTAAAGCTCTTAATCAGAATAAAAAAATGTTTTTGGATGTACTTCGTGAAAGAGGGATACACATGTCTATCATTCCTGGCAATCACGATGTTTATTATAAAAATACAAATGAACTAAACTCTTTACAAGAACTTCTTTCTCAAAATAGTTTTTCGGTTTCTATTTATGAAGACCCAGTTGATTTACCTTTTGGTGATATGACAATTGGTATGGTACCATGGATATGCCCTGAAAATGAAGACAAATGTTTAGACTTTTTAGAACATAGTAAGTCAAATATTATTATGGGTCACTTCGAGCTAGGTGGATTTCAATATATGGCTAATGCTAATATTAAGTCACATGGTATGGATAAGAGTAAACTAAAAAGATTTGAAGCAGTTTATTCTGGTCACTATCACACTAAGTCAACACAAGACAATGTAACTTATCTTGGTACACAATTAGAGTTGACATGGAATGATGCAGGAGACCCTAAACACTTTCATATCTTTGATACTAATACCCGTGAAATGACTCCAGTGAGAAATCCTTATACTTTATTTGAAAGAATTACTTATGATGAAGAAAACCCTATTCAGCTAAGAGAAAATCTAATTGCTGGCAAGTATATTAAGATTATAGTTATTTCAAAAAAGAATCTTTTTGAGTTTGACAAATTTTTAGAAAAAGTATATAATTTTAATCCTCACGAGGTAAAGATAATAGAGACCTTCGAAGAGTATGCAGGTGATTCTGTAGATGATGAAAAAATTTCAACTGCCAATACACAAACATTATTAAATGAATATGTAGATGCAACTGAAACAAATTTAGATAATGATAAACTTAAAAAGATGCTACAAGAATTATATGTAGAAGCTCAGGCCCATGATAGTATTTAAAAAATTAACCTATAAGAATTTTCTTTCTACAGGTGACCAAGAAACAACAATCTATTTAAATAAAGATAAAGCTACATTGGTAGTTGGACATAATGGTTCTGGTAAATCAACAATGCTTGATGCATTATCTTTTGCGTTGTTTGGTAAAGCACATAGAGCAATCAGTAAAGGACAATTGGTTAATTCTATTAATAATAAAAAGTTATTAGCCACTATTGAATTTTCTGTTGGGTCTAATGAATATAAAATTATTCGTGGAGCAAAGCCAAATATCTTTGAAATCTATCAGAATGGTAAACTTTTAAATCAAGAGTCGCACGCGAGAGATTATCAAAAGTTATTAGAAACAAACGTTCTTAAGTTAAACCATAAATCATTTCACCAAGTGGTTGTTCTTGGTTCATCTAACTTTATTCCTTTTATGCAATTACCAACCTATCAAAGACGATTGGTGGTTGAAGAATTACTTGATATTAATGTGTTTAGTAAAATGAATGTTATTCTCAAAGAAAAGTTTAATGTTCTTAAAAGTGAAATAAAAGAAACTGAACACCAAATCGAAATACTTGAAGAAAAAATTACTTTAACGAATAAACATTTATCAGAGCTTACATCTTTAGATGACGATAAAAAGAATCAACTTAAAAGTGATATTGAATCTTTGCAAGAAGAAATAAAAACTCTAGTTGAAAAACAGAAACAACTTCAAGAAGATATGAATAAACCTGGCCCTGATAGAGTAGAGTTAGATCGTCTTAGTGAAAAAAGAAAAAAGTTAGTTTCTCTTGGTGGTCAGATAAAAGGAAAAATTCAAAAGAAACTGAAGAAGGTATTGGTGAACTTGATGCTGAAATCGAAAAGGTAGAAGAAAAGCATAAAAAGGTATCAGACTTTTTATATGAGATTCAACAAAAAGCAAGTGACTTAACAAGAGTTACTGGTAATATTACTTCTACACAATCTAGAGTTACAACTTTACAAGAAAGACTTGATACTCCATCTGCTGATACAACAAAAACAAAATCAGAATTAAGTGAGCTAGAAAATAATTTACAAGATGAGCAAACAACCAAATTAAATCAGACTGAAGAAAAAGCATACTTTGATGCATTATATGAATTACTAAGAGATACCGGAATTAAAACAAAGATTATCAAAGAGTATCTACCAGTAATGAATAATCTAATTAATAAACATTTACAAACTTTAGACTTTTTTGTTTCATTCAATCTCGACGAGAATTTTGTTGAGACTATCAAATCAAGATATCGCGATGAATTTACATATCCGTCTTTTTCAGAAGGTGAGAAACAAAGAATTGATTTGGCATTACTATTCAGCTGGCGACAAATTGCTAAGATGAAAAACTCTGCTAATACAAATCTTCTAATGTTGGACGAAACATTTGATTCTTCACTTGATGCAGATGGTGTGGATAATCTATTGAAGATATTATATACACTAGACGAGGGAACTAATACATTTATTATATCCCATAAGCAAGACCTACTCGATGGCAAATTTCCGGCAAAAATCGAGTTCGAAAAGCAAAATAATTTCAGTAAAATTAAAAAAAATTAGTGACAATATGTCACAGTTTAGTGTAAACCCCTGCGGTATATGGCTTTAAGGGTAAAAAATAAAATGCATTTGCAGTGCGATTGTTCTTTACATTGGGTTATTAGTCTTGTAATATAGTAGTAGAAAATGAGGTTAGACAATATGACAGATGAATTATTGATTAAAAAAGAGAGTCGGTCAGCTCTTGGTAAATTATTGGCCAAAGAGAATATTACCGTCAATCACGGAAATTTTAGGACAGCTTATTTCGACATTAAGAATCGGGTACTTGGTTTACCAGATTGGTCAGATAAGTCTAAGTCAGTTTATGACATGCTCCTCGGTCACGAAGTAGGGCATGCTCTTTATACTCCTGAGTGGGACGAAGATTTTAGAGCGAAGTACAAACACTTCGATATCATCAACATTTTAGAAGACATTCGTATTGAACGCAAGATTCAAGAAACATACGCAGGTCTTCCTCGTTATTTCAAAGAAGGTTACACTGAGTTATGGAACGACGGATTTTTCGAAGTTGACAAAGACCCCGCTGAACTCCAGTTCCTTGACCGATTAAATCTTCATGCCAAAGTTGGCTCGATTGTCGATGTTCCTTTAAATGATGAAGAAACTGAGATTTACAACAAAGCATACAATGCAGAATCTTTTGAAGACATCTTGGCTCTTTATGACGAAGTTCTTGAACGTTCCAAAAACGAAAAGAAAGAATTAGAAGAAGATGAGTCCGGTAACGAACAAATGTCAAAGCCAGATGACTCTGGTGAGATTGACCCTTCAATGGGTGGCTCAAGTATGGACGACGACAATGACGATTTCAAAGATGACGGAACAGAATCACATTCAGCCAAATCAGAAAATTCAGATTCGTCCGACGAGGGTGAGACATCAACAGGAGTTACTGATGAAGACCTTCAAGAGGCAATGGAAAAGATGGCCGAAGAGTTGGCTAAAAATTCTGGTAATGACGACTCCGACGAAGATGGCGACGACTCTGATGCATCAGGTGATGACTCTTCAATGGGTGGACAATCAACCGATGTCTTCAAGAGTTTGACTCAAGAAAAATTTGATAGCTCTCTTGAGAAAGACGCAAGTGAGTCATTCGATGGCCACAATGTGATATATCCGACTAGGAAAGATATTTTCAAAAAAGAGTTTCACGACTACAAGACAGTTCTTGCTCGAAGAAAAGAACATATTGCGAATTTAGAAAAAAATCACGATTACCACAATTGGAGTGAGACCAAATCTAATTTTACTGATGATTACATCAAGTTCAAAAAGACTTCCAAGAAAAAAGTTGGTATTCTTGTGAGAGAGTTTGAACAAAGAAAGGCTGCATGGCAATATGCTCGAGCTCAAGAATCAAGGACTGGTTCAATCGATGTGACTAAACTTCACAAGTACAAGTATGACGATCAAATCTTTGCTTCGATTACAACTCTTGCCGATGCCAAGTCTCACGGAATGATTTTCGTCGTTGACTATTCTGGTTCGATGGCTACAGTATTAAGTGGGGTTCTTCTTCAAATATTGAATCTTACAGAGTTCTGTGACAAGGTCGGAGTTCCTTATCAAGTTATTTCTTTCACTTCAAAAAATTGTTATCGTGACGAAAAAGATTATGAGTTATTTCATGGTGAGGTTGATATGAGTGATGTTCAACTCAATGAGATTCTTTCAAGTAAGATGAAAAAGATTGAAAAGGCTGAAGCCCGAGAGTTCTTATTTGCTCAAGCAAAAAGTTCAAGTGGTTATTCCTATGGCGCATGGTTCATTCCTAACGAAGAAGGTTTAGGGGGTACACCTCTTGATACGACTCTTGCAAATATGGGACACATCATTAAAGATTTCAGAAAAAACCACAGAGTTCAAAAACTCAATGTGATTACTTTGACCGACGGAGATTCACATAGCATTGGATATGGCGGAAGATATGGTGACCATCGCGGGTCTGGCATGGCCATCGAGTTAGATGGTAAGATTTACAAAGTAAAAGGAAATTATAATTCAACAATAGCTCTCAACAAGATTGTCGGTCAACACTATGGAGTTAATATGATTGGTTTCTTTCTTCCTGAGTCAAAACATGCGGCAAAGAATCAATTCGCTAAAGTTTATCGTGAGAACGGAGGTTACTACGAAGCCTGGGAAAATGCTAAGAAAGACCAAAAAGTTTGGAACAAGGAAAAACATTTAGAGATGAAAGATGCTCTTGGTTACTCCACATACTACGTACTCCACACCGATGTTGACATAAAAGAAGAAGATGAGTTCTTCGCCGATATTCAAGATAAGTCAGGTAAGAGTATGGCCGAGTCAAAGAACTCTCAAAACAAGTTGGCCAGAGAATTTGCGAAACACAATTCGAGTTCCAAAAACGTACGAATCCTAATGAGAAAATTCGCTGAGACAATCGGATAACACCAGAATGCACGAGAACACAATTTACATGAATAGCCAAATAGATAAGATTAGAGGAATATTACGAGATGCATATAGGGCATTCTCGAGGCTGAAAAAAAATGCATTTTATGGTGCGATTGTTCTTTACATCGGGCAAACTATCCATTAATATATACATATAAACAATTGAGGAATAATTAAAAAAAGGTTAAGTTATGAATAATATTGAACGAACAATGAAAATCAAGTCCAACGCTAAAATGTTGGCATCCGAGATGGGTTCAGGTGAACACTCTCGTAAATCAATCATCGCTAAGGCTAAAGAACTTGGCATGAAAGATTCAGAAGGCTACAACGTAGTCTACAAGGCAATGACTCCCGGTTCGAAACGAGGGTACTTCTCTTTTGATTCGGTACCGACTGAAGCTCCGGTTTCAGAAATGCCTGCCACTGCGATGGCAAATGCCACAACCGTCAACTACCACTCAGTCAAGTCGGTAACTGACGATGAGATTTATGTCCCAGCTAAAGTACCAGAGTACATCAAGTGGGGCGAGTATAACACCATCAAAAAGGTGGTAAAGTCCAAGATGTTTTACCCCATTTATATTTCCGGCCCTAGTGGAAATGGTAAGACTATGATGGTCGAACAAGTCTGCGCTGATACAGGACGTCAATATGTCCGAGCTCAGATATCACCTGAAACTGATGAAGACGATTTGATTGGTGGTTTCCGATTAATCAACGGAGAGACCATTTTCCAAAAAGGCCCAGTTATCAAGGCCATGGAAAAAGGTGCCATTCTTCTGATTGACGAGATTGACCGAGCCACTAACAAGATAATGTGTTTACAAGGAGTACTTGAGGGCAACCCAGTTCTTCTTAAAAAGACTGGCGAAGTTATCACTCCTGCCGAAGGTTTCAATGTGATTGCCACTGCGAATACCAAGGGTCGAGGTTCAGATGACGGACGTTATTCTGCGGCTTCAATAATTGACGATGCGTTTCTTGAAAGATTCGTGGCGGCGATTGACCAACCTTTCCCTGCTCCAAACATTGAGGAAAAGATTGTATTGGCTCACATGATGAAATTTGATTCAGTCGACGAAGATTTCCTAAAGAAATTGGTCGCATGGTCAAACGTTATTCGTAAGACTTTCGAAGCGGACGGAGTTGACGAGGTAATCTCAACAAGACGACTCTGCCACATTACGAAGACTTTTAAAATCTTCGGCGATCGTATGAAGAGCATTGCTCTTTGCATCAGTCGATTCGACGAAGAAACCAAGGAAGCGTTCCTTGACCTCTACTCCAAAGTTGACGAGAATGTTAACTACGGAGATGAGTCCACAACAGATGAAGATGAGAGAATCGCAGAAGCGGCTTCTCTCTACGAAAAAGAAATGGGAAACTCCTAATGAATTTTGCGAAAGCAATAACCTAACCTAACCTCAATAAAAATCCTCGTTCCCATACGGGAACGGGGTACTTTTTATATAAATAAATAAAGGAAAATTATAGTATGCAATTAAGTGAACAAACAATTGAAGTTTTGAAGAACTTCGCAAACGTCAATCCGAACTTAGTCGTTTCGGCCGGGTCTAATCTAAAGACAATTAGTGAAGCAAAGAATATCATGGCTTCTGCTGATGTAGCTGAAACATTTGATAATGGGTTTGGTATATATGACTTAAATGAGTTTCTATCAGCATTGAATCTGATTGACTCACCAACTCTAGAGTTTACCGATAATGCGGTAAAAATTAAGAATGATTCATCTTCCGTTGAATATCGATTTGCTAATATTGAGATATTAACTCAACCAGCCAAATCAGTAACAATGCCAGATGTAGATGTATCTTTAAAAATATCAGCAGATGATATTTCACAAATCAAACGAGCAGCTGGAGCATTAGGACATCCAGTACTTTCTCTTTCGGTTGTAGATAATAGTGTAGTCGCAAAAGTATGTGACCCAAACAATCCAACAGCTAATACTTGGAGTAAAATTATCCCAACAGACCGAATTGATGATTGGGCAGTATTTGATTATCAATTTTTAATTTCTAACTTGAAGTTATTGCCAGGTGATTACGAAGTAAACATCTCTAACAAATTAATTTCAAGTTGGAAGAATCCAATAGTTGAATATTGGATAGCGCTAGAAAAAACATCAACCATAGGATAACCTTATTATGGCAGAACAAGAAACAACATATAACGCTGATGCCGCCGCCGAAAATGGTAAAGGCCCAGCACCAGAAATAAACCTAGGTGACTTCTCAGTAATGGTAGCTATTATTGATACCGTTAGTAAGAGAGGTGGCTTTGAAGGTCAAGAGCTCCAAGATGTTGGAACTCTTCGAACTCGATTGGTTAATTTTATCAACTATCATCAACCACAAGATGATGCTGGTAATCCAATCGACGGACCAGAAGTTTCTGCTTCTGAATCAGAACCAGAAACTCTGAATATTGACGAAGCGGAAGAACTTGTTGAAAGTTAGTACGCTTAGACTCCCTGTGGGGCGAAGGGTGACCAGGCTCCAATTTTTTAAAGTGAGATTTATATTATGAATAATTTTTTATGGGTCGAAAAGTATCGACCAAAGACAATTGAAACATGTGTATTACCACCAGGTTTGAAAAAAATCTTTTCAAAGATTGTCGAGCAAGGTGAAATACCAAACATGATTTTAAGTGGTACTTCTGGTTTAGGAAAGACCACTATTGCTCGAGCCTTATGTAATGAGCTCGACCTTGATGTTCTACAAATCAATGCATCAGAAGAAAGTGGTATTGATACCTTACGTTCAAAGATAAAACAGTTTGCGTCTTCTGTATCATTGCATAGTGGAAAACATAAAGTAGTATTATTAGATGAAGCAGACTACTTGAATGCACAATCAACTCAACCAGCATTAAGAGCTTTTATTGAAGAATTTAGTTCTAGTTGTAGATTTATTCTTACATGTAATTTTAAGAATCGAATTATTGAACCCTTACATTCAAGGTGTTCTGTTATTGAATTTAATACTGATAAAACAGAATTAGCAAAACTCTGTTTAGAATTTCTTTCTCGATTGGAAACTATACTTCAAGATGAAAAGATAAGCTATAATAAAAAAGTTATAGCTGAACTTATTATGAAGTATGCGCCTGATTGGCGAAGAGTTTTAAATGAATGTCAAAAGTTTTCAACAACAGGTGAATTGGAGAGTAATGTTTTAGTCTCTCTTAATAATAAAAAAATCACAGAACTTGCATCTTATATTAAAGATAAAAACTTTCGTGAAATGAGAAAGTGGATTGGTGTAAATAGTGATATCGATTCTTCTGTTATTATTCGTGGAATATATGACTCTATGTATGAACATATAGAGCCAGCATCGATTCCGCAGGCGGTGATTATTCTTGCAGAATATCAATATAAAGCAGCCTTTGTGGCTGATAAAGAATTAAACATGGTAGCATGTCTAACAGAACTTATGGGGAGCACAACATGGAAGTAGCACAATATTTAATAGTTAAATTAGGACAAATGGGTCAAGTAGTAATTGGCGCCGTTTGTGTATGGGCAATATGTCATCTTATTTGGTATACAGTAAATAAATGATATTAAAGGTTATAGTATGGAGAGTTCTTTCAATTATTATTTGTATACTTATGGCCAGACTCTGGTTTGGTGATTGGCATGCGACATGGTTCGGACTTTTTATATCTATATTAATGACAATAATACACTATATATTTGAGGAGCTATGGGAAAGGAAATAACACCAATGTTAAAATTTTTTGGTGTAGGATTATCAAGAACAGGAACTGTAACTTTAACAAAAACGTTAAGTGAAGCAGGCCTAAAGGTATTTCATTGGCCAACTAGAACTCAAGTTTTTGAAGAACAATGGAACGGATTAACTGATATATCGATTATACCACATATAGATAGGTTTAAAAAAATCTGGCCAGATGCAAAATGGATTTGTACTTATAGAGAAAAAGAAGAATGGCTAAATAGAATTGGAACATATATCACAGGAAAAGATAAACAATTTGATGTAGGAGAAACTACTTTAAAAATTAGAAAAAGTGTTTATGGTTCAGAAAGATTTGATTATAAAATATGGGGTGATAGTTTTGATAAACATCACGAAAAATTAAAAAAGTTTGACAATATATTATTTCTAAATATCATTGCAGGAGATAAACCAAAACTATTATTTGATTTTTTAGAATTAGAAAACCCACCACAAGAATTTAAAAAATATAATGCAAAAAAATATGGGTAAAAAAAAGACACTGAATAAATGGTCTACTTATGTCGAGAAAGTTCGAAAAAACAGAGAAGGCCTAATGGGTTCTAAAACTCGTGTGCATCCAGATCGTCGAGCAAAAATAAAAGCCAAAATAAATAAACAGGAAATAGATGACTCCATTTGATTATTTAAATTCTATTAATACCACAAAAGAAAATCTTGATACATCTGATTATGTACCTTTTATGGTTAATCGTGGTCTGTCTTATTATAAAGATACAACACTTCTTGCTAATGAGATAAATATGTATCCAGCTACAGACCATCAACTTCAGTTTGATTTTTTTAGACATGCTATAAAAAAAGGTAAAAGATTTAGTAAGTGGCATAAAGCGGCTAAAGCAACACAAGACATTGAAGTAATACAAAAGTCATACAATTATTCTCGCGAAAAGGCTGAGCAAGTAAAAGACATTTTAACAAAAGAGCAATTAAAGGAGTTACATACAATATGGAATATAAAATCTTAGTTGTATTATCTAATATATTTTTTGTTGCTGCTGGGTGGTATCTTGGGAGAGATGCAGGACGTAGACAAGCAATTGAAGCTATGGATGAAATATTAGGAAAAGTAGCAGATGATGTTAATGCTGGTCGTAGCCTTGATTGGTTAAACAGTGAAGACCGAGATATTTATAAATAATATTTTGAGTTGAATAATGAATACAAATGATGACATCATAAAATGGGAACCTGGCGATATGCTAGAGGTTTCTTTAAGAGAACCTGACGACTTTTTAAAAATAAAAGAAACTCTTACTAGAATAGGAGTATCTTCTAAAAGAGATGAAAATACTCTTTTTCAATCATGTCACATTCTTCACAAACAAGGTCGATATTTTATAGTGCATTTTAAAGAACTTTTTCTTCTAGATGGTAAACCATCAAACTTAACAGAAAACGATATTGAAAGAAGAAATACTATTACAGACCTTTTAAGTGATTGGGGATTACTTGATATTATTGATGAAAATAAAATCAAAGGAAAGTTTGCACCACTTAAACAAATTAAAATTATTTCTCACAAAGAAAAAAGAAATTGGAATTTAGAGTCTAAATACTCTATTGGAAATATAAAGAAAGCATAATATGGAAAACCTATTAAAACTAACAAAAAAGAAATTAGAAGAGCTAGGTCGTGAAAAAGGCATAGAATTAGACCGACGTAAATCAAAAGTAGCTTTAGTTGAAGAACTAGAAGATTATCTATGTAAGTGTGGAAAAACAGAAGATGAAAATGGATTCTGTGATGGTTCACACGCCAAGTCAAAAGTTCAAGAAGAAACTGAAGTGATATATAAGTATGTTCCGGCAACTGATGGTCATTCAAACGCTTATAATTATCAATACATTTTGAATACTGAATTCGAAACTGAAGGCGCAGCAAAGGAAGCAACTTTTCAATATGGTGGTAAAGTTGTTCCTAAAAAGCCAAAGTTTGTGGTAGTTAAGTAATGGCTCAAGCATCAGCTCAACACATCTTGGTGTCGACTAAAGAAATGTGTAATCAATTAATCGAAAAGATTAAGACTGGAACACCTCTTCAAGTATTAGCACCAGAATATTCTCAATGCGCAAGTGGCGCTAGAGGTGGAGATTTAGGAACCTTTGGCCCCGGCCAGATGGTACCAGAATTTGATAAAGTTATTTGGTCAGCTCCTATAAATGAAGTTCAAGGACCAATTAAAACTGACTTTGGATATCACTTAATCGTGGTTACCAATAGAACATAAACATAAACACAGAAAGACACACACAATGAGTGAAACAAAAAACCCGTATGAAATCCGCCTTGATATTTTAAACATGGCAAAAGACCTATTAGTCGAGGACTGGAATACAAAGAACTATGCATTACAAGAAAGCTATAATGCAAAAACACAACGTGCAATGGAAACTGAATCCGAGCTTCCAGCTCCTTACGTACCATTGCCTTTTCCTACTGAAGAAGATATAATTTCTAAAGCTCGCCAACTTAATGAGTTTGTGAGTAATGGTTAGAGTATAAATAGCAGTTGTTACAACTGTAACAGAATTACTAATTCAAAATAAAATATTATGGAAATATTAGCATACATAAGTACCCTGTTCGCTTTAGGCGGAATATTCTCCTCGCTTCTTCTTTATAGTAATCCTTATTATAAAAACAAAATAAGTAAAGCTATGAATGGATTAAATGTAGCATACGAGGTTGCTTTACAAAAAGCTGAACAGATTGAAATATCAAAACATAAATGGCTTGAATCTGAAAAAGCTGGCCATGATATTGGAATAGAATTGGCTCAACAATCTTGGGAAAAATATCATGCCAAAGATTGGCGCGCAAGTAAGAGAAAAGCTGCTTAATTGGAAAATAAACTGCAGCCCATTTTTTTCGGAAAATGGGTTGCTTTGTCTTATAAATAAATTATGATGGTGCTCATGGTGAGGCCATCAATATAACAATAACTCGCATAAAGATTGGAGAAAAGTATGACACTTAATTCTATACTGGCGCAATTTGACGCCATTCATAATCACCCTGGTTTTCTAGGGTTTGACCCGTTCCTCGAAAGAGTAACAACTAACTTACAACATTCACAGGATAGTTATCCACCACATAATGTTGTATACGATAAAAACGAAGATGACGAAGAATCTTATATCGTTGAGCTTGCTTTAGCAGGTTATAAAGAAGAAGATATCAAAGTAAAAGTTGAAGACGATCAATTATATATTGAAGGTAGTGGTGGTAAAGATGAACGAAACTATCATGCAAAAGGAATTGCCCAACGTAAGTTTCGTAAATCATTCACACTCGGTGAATATTTGGTAGTACGTAAAGCTGAGTTTGAAAATGGATTACTTAGTGTTCACATTGATAAGGTAATACCAGAAGATAAGAAACCACGCACTATTCAAATTAATCCGCTAAAAAAAGATGAAAAAAAGTCTTTACTAAATGAATAAAATTTGATATAGTATTTACTATGAAATAATTAAGAAATAATTTAAGATATATGTGACTGAACAACCCCTGCTTATAGGTGGGTAAAGTATCGGAGCTTGATGGTGACGACCAAGTGGAGATAGCCATACAGAGTAAACCGAGTTCGCAGGATAAAACTACTATAAGGTTAGCTGCAAGGCGTTGCAGCTCAGGCGATGTGGGTAAAGAGTAAATCCCGCTATATATCTAGGAAGCTTCGAGAGGTCGCTCCTCTCAAAACTTCTGAATTAATTTCTTCCGGCCCGTTCGTCCATTCGGAAACGTGGGTTGCAGGAGGAACTACCAACAAGGAATACTCCTGGTCACGAGATTAAACTGACCAACTATTTTTATTGACATTAGCACCCACTTGGTGTACTATATTATATTATGAGCAATGAGTTTTATACATCAGTCGAAAGATACGGAAACCGATTACTATATCGTGGATATGACCAAGAATGTAAGAGGGTTCAGAAACGAGTCCCGTATAAACCAACATTATATCTAGAATCTAAAAAGCCAGTTACAGATTGGCATTCTATTGACGGACAAAATGTTGAGCCACTTCAACTGAGTTCTATGTCAGAATACAAAGACTTTGTTAAGACACATGGTGGTGTTGCCAAAATATATGGAAACAAAAAACATATTCCTGCTTTTATTCAGCATGTGTTTCCTAATGAAATTAAATTTAATCGTGAATTGATTGATGTTTGGTCTTTTGATATTGAGACCGAATATGGTTATGGATTTCCTAACCCAGACAATCCTATAGTTCCGATATTATCTATTGCACTAAAGAGCTCTCGTGAAACTTTCTATCGTGTTTGGGGTATGGGAGATTATGACCCAGACAAATCAGAACTTGACTTAGATATTAAGTATTACAAATTTAAGAATGAACAAGAGATGCTTCACGATTTCTTGATGCATTGGTCACAGAATCACCCCGATATTGTTACAGGTTGGAACTCACGACTTTTTGATATTCCTTATTTGGTTTCTAGAACAGCCCACTTGCTTGATACACAATTGGTCAAAAAGTTTTCACCTTGGAATCTTGTAGAAAGACAAGAGATTTTTATTCGAGGTCGAATGAATGTTGCTTATCGTATTCAAGGTGTGGCAGATTTAGATTACATGGACTTATTTAAAAAGTTTGCCTATACTTATGGTAACCAAGAATCTTATTCATTGAATCACATTTCACATGTAGTACTTGGTGAGCAAAAGATTGATTACTCAGAGTTTGGTAACCTTAAGAATTTACATAATGAAAATTACCAAAAGTTTATTGATTACAATATCAAAGACGTAGAGTTGATTGAAAGGCTCGAAGAAAAACTCGGGTTGATTACTCTAGTTGCAACAGTTGCTTATATGGGTGGTGTCAATTATGGAGCCACTCTTGGCACAACTGCAATATGGGATGCAATCATTTATCGTAATCTTTGCCGAAAGAAACAAGTACCTAACATTGAACAAATCGAACAGAGTGACTATCAGATTCTTGCTGGTGGTGAAAAGATTGCTGGTGGATATGTTAAAGAAGTTCAAGAAGGTATGCATAACTGGGTAATGTCCTTTGACTTAAACTCTCTTTATCCTAATATTATTGTACAGAACAATATCTCACCAGAAACAATGAGAGCTGAAGACCAAAAGTTTGGGGTCAACCCCGATACATTACTTGATGGCTCTGCCCCTACACTAGAAGAACATTATTCAATGTGTGGTAATGGAGCAGTGTTTACAAATGGTAAGCAAGGAATCATACCAGAGATTATTGAAAAACTTTATGCTCATCGCGTTGATGTAAAAGAGAAGATGCTCGAGAAAAAACGTGAACGAGAAATCAAAGGTTCTAAAGCAATTGATATTGAGATTACTCGGCTTGAGACAACTCAACATGCTGTTAAGATTTTACTTAACTCTCTTTACGGAGCTATGGCGAATAAATGGTTCAAGTATTATGAACCGATGATGGCCGAAGGTGTAACTCTTACCGGTCAGTCTGTTATTCGAACTTCAGAAAAAGCAGTTAATAATTTACTTCAAAGAATTTTCAAAGACAAGATTGACCGAGTGATTGCAATCGATACCGACTCACTTTATGTAAATGTTGATGATGTAGTTAATGCACAACCAAATGAAGACCCTCTAGATTTACTTGATAAGTTTGCTAAAGGTATTATTGAACCAGAATTAGAAAAAGCATTTAATGAATATGGAATAAAGACCAACGCATTTAAGCCAAGAATGGTTATGAAACGAGAAGTCATTGCTGATAAAGGTATATGGACTGCTAAGAAAAGATACATACTTAATGTACTTGATTCAGAAGGTGTTCGTTTTGCTAAGCCAAAGATTAAGATGATGGGTATCGAAGCAGTCAAGTCTTCTACTCCAATGAGTTGCCGAGATGCAATGAAAGGTATGTTTAAGATTATGCTTGAGGGTGGAGAAGATGCAACACAAAAAGCAATTAGAGATTTTAAGATAAAGTTTAAGAAACTTGCACCAGAAGATATTGCCTTTCCTAGAAGTTGTAATGGAATTGAAAAGTTTCATTCTAAGTCTGCAATCTATGCAAAAGGAACTCCAATACATGTTCGTGGTTCTCTTTTATATAATCACAGACTCAAAGTTCTAGGATTAGAAGATGAGTATGAAAGAGTCGAAGATGGTAACAAGATTAAGTTTATGTATTTAATGAAACCTAATCCGATACAAGAGAATGTTATCTCATTTAGTGATGTATTACCTAAAGAATTTGAGTTACATAAATATATTGATTACGATAAACAATTTGAAAAGGCTTTTCTTGAACCACTCGAGATTATACTTGATTCGATTGGCTGGACATCAGAACCTGTTGCAGACCTTCAAGAATTTTTTGAATTTTAAATTGACATAAAACATAAAATAAGATATAGTATACACAATGAGTAAAAAGATAAAAGAAGGTGTAGACATTCGAGCACCAAATCCGTCCAAACGAAAAACAATGGGACGTTCAAGTGGAAAATTAGTATTTAATGAAATAGTTGGAGTGATGGTAACTCCTAAGAAAGATAAAGCAATTAGGAGTAATAAAAAGAAATGAGTAAAGACTGGGTAAAAGATATGAGGGACATGGCCTCAAAATATAATATTCAAGAGGCGGTAAACAATCTTGACAGAAACGAGCTTCGTTCTTTTTTATATTTTCGTGTTAATTTTTTACAAGAAGAATTAGATGAACTTAAAAAAGCTACACATCGTGGAATTCCTATTGATTCAGAAGAAACAGTTGATGCATTAATTGACTTATGTGTTGTAGCAATTGGAACATTAGATTTATTTGATGTTAATGCTTATGAAGCATGGGATGAAGTACTTGAAGCAAATATGAATAAAAAGGTTGGCATAAAAGAAACAAGACCAAATCCTTTAGGATTACCAGACTTAATAAAACCTAAAGATTGGAAAGCACCAGACCATAGAGGTAATCACGGAAAATTACGTGGAATATAATTTAACAATATTTAAATCAATCTTTGATAATAAGACTCATCGTCGAATGACATTTAAAACATTTGATGAGTTTGAGTTGCTTATGAAAGATTTACAAAATGTGGAAAAAAGAAAACCACAAAAAGGAGAAAGACCAAATGAAAAAACTGCTGAACTTATTTCGCCGGCAATTTACTCAAGTAATAACACCAGAGCAAATGCAAATGTATTGGGCTGGTCTAGGTGGGTCGCGCTTGACATCGACGATTACGAGGGAAGCATTGAAGATGTATTTGAAAGATTTAAAGCCTTTAGGTATTTTTCATATTCATCGGCCAGTTCTACAAAAGAAAAACCTAAATGTAGAATCGTCTTACCCCTTACCAACTTTATTAAGAATGAAAAAATTAAACATTTGTGGTTTGCCATTAACAAAGAATTTGGAGAGATAAACGACCCACAAACAAAAGACTTAAGTAGAATGTATTATGTTCCTGCTAATTATCCAAATTCTTATGTTTTCTTTAGAAGTAATCAAGGTAAGGAAATTGATGCTGAAGTTCTTATGAATAAACATTCTTTCTTTGAAGCTTATAAAGAAAGTAGGTGGGGTGCAGATGTTGATAAAATGTTAGAAGAATTTAAGAAAGACAAACTATGTAATTATGATATTAAGTGGAGTAGTTATAGAGATTGTCCTTTTGTTAATAAACAATTGGTAACAGAATATCAAGTTATTACAGAAACGGGTTGGTATCATAAAATGTATCAGATAATGGTTTCGGTTGCTGCTAAAGCGCTAAAAAGGAATTATCCTATTACACCAAAAGAAGTATCAACCCTTTGTAAAGAGATTGATTCAGAAACAGGTGGTTGGTATAAGAATCGACCATTAGAATTAGAAGCAAGTCGTGCGATTGAGTACGCAATGAAAAACATATAAGCAATGAAAATAGGAAAATATTGTTTTGATATAACCGAGTTTGAACTTAAACCATGGTATAGAGCAGATTTTGAGTTTGAAGATGAACGAGAAGAAAAGGGAGTTGCATATGTATATCGTGGTTGGTTGTGGTTTGTTGTATCAGAAATAGTGAGATTTGGTTGATGTATCATATAAGTAATGTCATAGCTCGTGGAGTAGAATCATATAAAGAGTGTAATGATAAGCAAGAAAAAGCTGGAATCAAATATGGCGTTAAAATGTTGATACGACAAATAGTCATAAATAAATGTTGGTCAAAAAAAGCACGTCAGGTAGCATTAGAAAATGATTGGCCTTTAGATATGGGTTGGTACGAACAACCAAGATATGATAAAGGAAGAAAAGAATTATTAATGGAACACAAAAATCCTGTTGAAGAAATTTGGATTAAATTATGCGAAGAACCATGGAATGCAGAACACATTTTAAAAAAAGAAATTCATATAGTTTGGGTTACTCGCGAAGAAGATCGTGAACTTACTAAACTTGGATATAGAACAAAGAGACCAGATTCAGATAAAGCTTATCGTGAAGCAGGTATTGAATTGCATTCGTAGCTCAGCTGGATAGAGCAACGGACTTCTAATCCGTAGGTCGCAGGTTCGAATCCTGCCGGATGTACCAATTTTTTTATTGACATTCTTACATGAATATCGTATAGTATTATATATTATGAGTAGAGCAAACAAATGTCAAGTCGTATCCAATAGGATGCGCAATATACAACGGGGTGGATATACAGATATCTATCGTAGAGAAGCCGAATATGAAAGGCAAAAGAAAGCAAACCTTGCAATGCAAATCCAACGATGTGGAGGTCGTAAGTGGTGACACGAGATTTAGAAAAAGTTTGGAAAGAAAAGGCTAAGGTGGCTAGAAAAAAATCAACAAATGGTGGTATCAAGTTTGATGATGATAAACCAGATTATTCTTTGGTTCCACCTAATGCATTAGAAGATGTAGTAAAAGTATTAACAATTGGTGCTAAGAAGTATGATAGACACAATTGGAAAAAGTTAGATAATATTAATGATAGATACTTTGCTGCAGCACAACGTCACATGTGGGCTCTTCTAAAAAATGAAGAGCTTGACCCTGAAACAGGAATTCACCATGCTGGACATGCAATTGCATGTATGATGTTTTTATTAGAAAATTATTATTTACAAAAAGAGAAAGATAGTGTATAATGGCAGGTATGGATAAAGAATCATTAAAGGTACTAAAAGAATGTGCCGAATTACAAATTAAAAAATCAAACGATTATCAAAATGAAAATTCGAGAATCAAACAAGCAGACTACTATCCACGTGGTGTTCTTACTATATTGGATATCGTGTATGCAAAAGTTCTCCGTATGTATTCGGTCATTGAAGCTATGGAGTCAGACCCTAATTATAAACAAAATTTTGAATCGATTGAAGACTCAGCTAAAGACTTAATCAATTATAGTTCTTTTATTGCTGCATATTGTCGTAATGGTATTGAAGGCCAAGATGGAACAAAAGACTTTTTAAACAGAGATATAAAAGATGTATAATACGACTGAAGATATTAGAAATGAGTTTGCTTATAAACTTAAAAACGAAGAGTTTGTTACAGACAAGACTGGTGTAAAAACTCTTGAATTAATTAATGCTTCTTTTGAAGTAACAGAACCTACAATATTTGGTAAACGTAATGATGAATATGTTGCCCGAGAACTTGAATGGTATAATAGTGAATCATTATATGTAAAAGATATACCAGGTAAAACACCTGCTATATGGGAATCAGTGTCAAGTGACAATGGTCAAATTAATTCTAATTATGGTTATCTTATCTTTGGTGAAAATAATTATTCTCAATATGAAAGTGTTCGAACTGAGCTTGGAGAAAACCCCGACTCTCGTAGAGCAAATATGATTTACACAAGACCAAGCATGCACATAGATGCATTTCAGTCTGGTATGAATGATTTTGTTTGTACTAATAATGTACAATATTTTATTAGAGATAATCAATTAGTTACTTCAGTTTACATGAGGTCTAATGATGTTATATTTGGATTTAACAATGACTTTGCATGGCAAGAATATGTAAGAAACAAACTTATTGATGATTTAGAAACCGATACTTATATTCGATATGAGGCTGGACCTATCTATTGGAATGTTGGCTCACTTCATGTTTATGAACGCCATTTTGATTTAGTAAAAGAATGGGATGATGCCGAGTATGAACAAATGGAATTGACTATTAGACAAATTCAACAAGATATACAAGAAGAACGAAGAAAAGATTTGGCTAAAAAGAATGGATAAGTGGGATATCAGATTTATTAGAATAGCAAGAGAAGTTTCTCGTTGGTCTAAAGACCCATCGACACAGGTTGGGTCTATTGCAGTTAAGAATAAAAAAATTATTGCAACAGGATATAATGGCTTTCCTAAAACTATCAATGATAACTCAGGTAGATTAAAAGATAGAGAAAGAAAACTTAAACTCATGGTTCATGGTGAAATGAATATGATTTATAATGCGGTTGAACATGGAGTTAAGTTAGAAGGTTCTACCGTTTATATTTGGGGATTACCTACATGCGAAGATTGCTGGAAAGGGTTAGTTCAAACCGGCGTGTCCAGAGTTGTAATGCCTAACATTGAGCTTGAAGGTGGTAAATGGAAAGATGGTTGTGACCATGCTAAAAAGTTTATGGAAATGTCAAGCATAAATATAACTGAATACTTAATGAGTTGGCCAGGACTTGATTATGAAAAACTCTACGCTGGCAATATACAACATAAATAAAAATATGCAACAAAGTCTAAAACAACAAGAATTAAATGCCATTAAGGCCCATCAATATCTTTATTATGTCAAAGGTACTCCAATTATTAGTGATTATAATTACGACCATTTATGTAAAAAACATAATGTGTTTGGTGGAGGTGGTTCAGACAGAGCTGAAGATTACCCTAAAGAAATCCAAGAATTAGCAAGAGAAATGTATGATGAAAGATACTGGTAAAATAGTCGAAAAACAAAATAAGAGAATTAAAAAATCTCAAAGTGCTAGTTATGGTTCATTAACATTTTGGAAGAATATGGACTTTTGGCAATCTATGGGTTTATATGTAATACTTATTAGTTTATTATTTGTATTGGGAAAGATAGCAAGTTTAATACAATGAATATAGCAATTGGAAAAATAGGTAAGTCAATTTTATTTGACTCAACAAAATGGGGTGCACATGGAGGAGATATTGATGCTCCTGTGTTTTATGAAAATCTATTTCATAAAAATCCTAAAATAAATTTTTATATAGTTGGTGCATCTGATTATTGTAGACTTAAGCCACGACAAAAAAGCCATATCAATAAACATAACAATGTGTTTGATTTAATGGACGGATTTCCTGAGTGGAATTCAGCTAATCCAAAGTATAAAGAAAATTGCTCTCATCGCATTACTTTTATGAATGAAAAGATTTTGCCAAACCTTCCAAAGATTGATTGCGGATTATTTATGGTTGGTTTTGCGGGTCAGCATAATGTAGTTGGAAAAACTTGCAAATCAGAAGGTGTATTGGCAAAACCATTATGTTGTCACAATACATACACTGGTCCATATATGGAATTTTTAAATAAAACTAATATACCTCATGCGTTTATTTTAAATGACCCAAGACTATGGCCCGGCTCAATGTACGATTTATTTAACCCACCAAAGATTGTATTAAGTCAATATGATGAAACTATAGAATTTAAACATCAAACATCTTACACAGATACAACTAAAGTTATAGATGAGATTCCAGCATTATATTCTGAAGTAGAAACAACTTTTTTGATCGGCAGAAAAGATTCTAGTGTTAGTGAACTTACTAATTTTCTTGATAAACCAGAAAAAAATATTAAGATGATGATTGTTTGTAATGAAGGCAATCCGTCACGATATAAAGATTTAAAACACTATGTACTTGACCACGTTGAAGATGTCGATATTTATGGTAAGTGGAATTTCAAATCAAAAAGAATAAGTGAAGACAAAAGATTTAAAGGGCCAAAGAAGTTTAATGAATTACAAAGTATGTTAGATAGAGTTAAGTATACTTTTTGTATTCCTATTAAAAAGGGTTGGGTAACCGCTAAGTTTTGGGAGATGGCACATTATGGTATTATTCCTTTTCTTCACCCCGACTATGATTCACAAGATAACTTAAATGTACCTGACTTTTTTAGAATTAAAGATTCAAAAGACTTACACGATAAAATAGAACTATTAGAAAATGACCATGCAGAATATATGCACAAGAAAAATCTTCTTGACAATATGCTTAAAATGTCGTACTATGATGGTAGCAGATTAAATGAAACAGCAATGACTGTAGTTAAGGAGATAGTAAAAAAATATGGCTAAATGGGAACAAACATTAGTAGTAGACTTTGATGATACAATTGCGTTTACTACAAAAAGAGATTGGTATAATGCATTACCAAACAAACCTTTAATTGATAAATTAAACAACCTTTTTAAAAGAGGCTGGGATATTCATATAGTAACTGCTCGAGGTACACTTTCATGCAAGAACAGAGAAGAAGCAGAAAAAACATATCGCCCGCAAATTGAAGATTGGTTAGCCAACCATAATGTTAATTATACTTCATTATGTTTTCAAAAAAAGTTAGGTCTTTATTACATTGATGATAAAGGTATAACACCAGACGACTTTGTAGAAAAATTTGAAATTGAAGAACTTGAAGGTTGGAGTGGTGCAACAATTTATATTGATAAATCATCAGGTGATGTTGTAAAGATTCACGAAGATTATCCAGGTAAAGTGGTTGAATGGTATGAAGCAGCAGAAGATAGAGGATTTAAAGTTCCAAAGATTCGTTCACTAATTGGTAATACAATTAAAATGGAAAGACTTTATAGTTATCTTGGAGGTATAGATACAATTATTCAAAAGATTATGAAGTTTGATGGCCGAGTACCATTAGAAGGTTATCAAGACCCAGTCCGTCAAGTTGAGCTTTATCGAGCTTATATTGAAAGATGTAAAAACAGAATTGATGATAAAGAAGTTGATAAATTTTTATCTAAGTATATGTTAAAAGAATATGAAAACACACCATATACATTTGGACATGGCGATGCTTCATTCGAAAATATTATGAGCGATAAGTATGGAAAAGAGGTTTACTTTATCGACCCAATACAAGAAGAAAACTTATATTCTTCGTGGGTAATTGATTTAGGAAAACTCTATGCTTCATACTTTCTTAAAACAACTCCGTTATCTGATAGAATAATTGAACGAAATCTTGTAAAAAACCATCTTTATAAAAACATAAATATAAAGACAATACAAATACATGCAGTTGCCAATCTTTGCAGAATGTATCCTTATGCAGATAAATTTTGGCAACATGAAATTTTAGTGAAGATTAATGAATTATGCGAGAAAGTGAAAAACAAAAAGTAGGATTAACTGCATCTACATTTGATTTATTTCATGCAGGCCATATAGTAATGTTAAAAGAGGCTAAGACTCTTTGTGATTATCTAGTTGTTGGATTATTAGTAGACCCAACAAAAGATAGACCAGATTCAAAAAATAAACCGGTACAATCTGTATTTGAAAGATACATTCAGGTTTCATCTTGTAAATATGTCGATGAAGTAATACCATTTGAGACGGAGCAAGATTTGATAGATATGATTTTAACAATAAACCCCGATATAAGAATAGTCGGTGAAGAATATAAAGATAAAGAACATACTGGAAAAGGACTATGTCATATCCACTACAATAAACGTAGACATTCCTTTTCATCTAGTGAATTAAGAGAAAGAGTGACCAATGCAAAATAATTATACTTATGCTTCTATCATACCACTTATTGGTGGTGAAACAATCGCAATGCAAAATGCATTTGGTAAAAAGCCAGAATACATTTTATCTTATAGCGGATTTAAAGCAAATGATTCTCAACTATTAAATTATTATGATAACACTGTTCCTTATTATCTACTAGATGAAGATAATCAGAATATGAAATATGTTAAGCATGTAGATGTTGTCAATTCAGTTTGCCCCTGTGCAGGTCTTTCAATGTTGAATACTTCAGCTTCTGCAGACAATGCAGCAAACGATTGGATGTTAGAATCATCACGACATGTCCTTAAAGAGTTACGACCAAAAGTATTGTGGGGAGAGAATGCTCCAGGTCTTTATGGCAATATGGGTAAACCTGTAGTAGAAAAGTTACGTCGTATTGGAGAAGAGTTTGGATATACGTTTACAGTTTATAAAACAAAATCAACTCTTCACGGATTAGGTCAAGTACGAAATCGTTCTTTCTATTTCTTTTGGAACGATCAACATTGTCCACAACTTCCTTACTTTAGCAGAGAAAAAGAACCTATTGAAGAATGTATACGTAATGCATTTGTTTCAGATGATGACCCTATGAATGAAGTAGTAAATAAATCTAAACCAAGTGAAGACCCTTGGTATCGATATGTACTTGAAGAAATGGAAGGCGGAATCACACACCAAGAATTTTATAAGAAACTTAAGAAGTCAACAAATCCTATTAATTGGGTAGAAGATAATCGTGGTGTAAATGGATTTAAACAAGCATCAGAATGGTTTGCTGAAAAAGGATTAGAAAAACCAGCAGCTTCTGCAATGAGAATGTATCATAAGTTAAAAGGTGGTGGTAATATAATGAGACGGTGTGTTGAATTAGGAAAAGGCCATACATCTGCATTTGTTGGTCACTTTGCTAAACAGCTTGCTCACCCAGATGAAGATAGATATATCACAATCCGTGAAGCTTTATCTATTATGAAAATGCCAAGTGACTTTGAGTTACAAGGTGGATTAAAGAATTTAAATATGATATGTCAAAATGTTCCGGTAACGACCGCAACGGATATGGCACAAAGTGTTAAGGATTACCTTGATGGTAAACTTGATGTAATTCATTCAGAGTTTGTTCGACAAAATAATTTAAACCGAAGTCGTGAATTTGCCGAAGCTACCGCAAGTTTAGATGAGTTTATTGATTGACATCCACGTCAGTATATTATATAATAAGTAGCATATAAAAGAGAAAGAGTAACTATGAGTCTATTAGAAAAATTACAAAAAACGTCGAAGGTAAAAGGCGTATCGATTCTTTCTGAATCGAAGCTCTTTGATGAAAAAGAGTTTGTTTCCACTCCAGTTGGTATGATTAATGTCGCACTATCTGGTTCGCTTGATGGTGGATTATCATCAGGTCTTACAGTCTTGGCTGGTCCAAGTAAACATTTTAAAACATCCTTTGCATTATTGATGGCATCTTCTTATCTCAAGAAATATAAAGATGCGGTTCTATTATTTTATGATTCAGAGTTTGGTTCACCACAATCTTACTTTGAAAGTTTTGATATTGATACATCTAGAGTTTTACATACTCCAGTTACTAATATTGAAGAGCTAAAGTTTGATTTGGTTAATCAGTTAGAAACTATAGAAAGAAAAGATAAAGTCATTGTGATTATCGATTCGGTTGGTAACATTGCATCAAAGAAAGAATTAGAAGATGCATTAAATGAAAAGAGTGTAGCAGATATGTCTAGAGCTAAAGCTCTTAAAGGATTATTCAGAATGGTAACTCCAATGTTAACATTAAGAGATATTCCTCTATTGGCTGTAAATCATACATATCAAGAAATTGGATTATTTCCAAAGCAGATCGTATCTGGTGGTACAGGAATTTATTATTCAGCTGATAATATTTGGATTATTGGTCGTAGACAAGAAAAGACTGGTACAGAAGTCACTGGATATGATTTTGTAATTAATGTAGAAAAGTCTCGATTTGTAAAAGAAAAGTCAAAGATTCCTATCTCAGTAACTTGGGAAGGTGGTATTAATAAATCATCTGGTTTACTTGATGCAGCTCTTGAAGGCGGATATGTATTGAAGCCAAAGGTTGGTTGGTATGTAGCTAATAATCCTAAGACAGGTGAAGAGCTTAGTGGTAATGTAAGGCAGAAGCAATGTGATGATGCATTCTTTGAATCGATTATTGAAAAAACAGATTTCAAAGAATGGTTAGTGAATCGATATAAGATTGCAACGGGCTCTATCTTAGGTACTGATGACAACAATTCTTAATAAAGAAGATGAAGATTATAAGCTAGTATTTAGAGAAGGTTCGGAATTTTATTCAGTCAAACTTCTTAAAGGTAAATACTCAGATGTAATCTTTACTTATGGTAAAGTTCAAATCAAAGAACCAACTGAAGATGGTTCTTTGCCTCTAAGTTTTAATTGGAAACTAGAAGAAAAGCCAGATACATTAGAAGAAATTTTAGAAGAGTCGGCAGAGTTTCAAAATTATATTGGAGATATATTAGCAGATTTAATTCAAGAAAGCGCAAAAGTAAAAAATGCAGGAAAACATACAGACAATAATACTGAAGACCTTGATACAGAATGAGGACTATTGCCGAAAAGCACTTCCTCACTTAAAGCAAGAATATTTTGAAAAAGAACATAAACCAGTTTATGATTTATTTTTACAATTTATTGGAAAGTTTAATAAACTTCCAACACCTTCAGTTTTAAATATTGAGCTTCAATCATCTCAATACGCAAATCGACCAGAAATAAATGATGTTATAAAATTAATCAAAGAACTTGATAATCCCGTTGAGGTTGACATGGCATGGTTATTACAGACCACTGAAAAGTGGTGTAAAGACAGAGCCGTGTATTTAGCAATCATGCAATCGATTGGTATTATAGACGGAAAAGATAAACATCTTGGAGAAGGTGCAATACCTGATATATTAACTAAAGCTTTATCGATATCATTTGATAAAAATGTAGGTCACGATTATATTGAAAACGCTGAAGGTAGATTTAACTTTTATCACGAAAAAGAAGAACGTATACCATTTGACCTTGAACTAATGAATACGATTACTAAAGGTGGTGTTACAAATAAAACACTTAATATTATTCTTGCTGGAACTGGAGTTGGTAAATCATTAGCAATGTGTCATTTAGCATCAGCTGCACTATCTCAAGGAAGAAACGTATTATACATTACTTTAGAAATGGCTGAAGAAAGAATTGCTGAAAGAATTGATGCTAATCTTATGGATGTTCCTATTGACCAGATTGAAACTTTGCCAAAGCAATTGTTCGATACAAAGGTTGGTAAAATTAAAGCCAAGACAAATGGAACGTTAATTATTAAAGAATACCCAACATCAACTGCTCATGTTGGTCACTTTAGGTCTCTATTGAATGAACTTAAATTAAAAAAGAACTTTGAGCCTGATATGATTTTTATTGACTATATCAACATCTGTGCTTCATCTAGAATTAGAGGCTTAGGTGGCTCCGTGAATACATATTCATTAATTAAAGCAATAGCTGAAGAACTTAGAGGATTGGCTGGAGAATTTAAGGTACCAGTGTGGTCGGCAACTCAGGTTACTCGAACTGGATTCGCAAATACTGACGTGGAATTAACAGACACCGCAGAATCGTTTGGATTGCCGGCCACAGCTGACCTTATGTTAGCTCTAATATCAACTGAGCAACTCGAAGGTATGAATCAGATAATGGTCAAACAACTAAAAAATCGATATAATGATTTGACTCAGAATAAGAGATTTGTACTTGGAATCGACCGACCAAAAATGAGATTATATGACGTCGACGATTCCGCTCAGACACTGACAAATGAACCGACTACAAATCAATCTTCAGAAGGCTCGAACTTCTCGGGCTTTACGGTGTAAATTAGAACTGTGACATAATGTCACAGTTTTTTATGCATTTTAGTTTATTTTTTTCTTTACATTGATCGCTTTGTGGTGTAATATATATGTATATGGTAAAGATAATAAAGCTAAAGGCAAAAACAAAGTTAGGTCAACAAAAAATCCGACACCATGGAGATACATTCCATGTCGAACCATGTCTTATGGGAAAAATCATTATTTCATTAAAAGAAAATTGGGGAAGGCTATTGATGGACGATGACGAACATTTTGAAATCGTAAAAGAAACCGAGTTACGAAAGGTTAAATAATGAAGATTGAAGACAGAAAAAAAGCATGGGAGAAGTTACCCTTTCCTAAACCAGATTGGGAGACGTTTAAACGAATGCTTCCTGTGTTTAATTTTGATGCGCTTGAAGTTCATCGTAAATGGATAGAAAAGGTTAGTAAATAGTGGTTTTAGATATCAAAGGCTCAACTCATCGTAAGCGACAATTGGTCGCCGAAGCTGCTTATTTTTTCAAAGATAGACTAATGCCACGAATGAAAACTCTGCAGATTGATATCAATCTCAATCCACATTATGAGAAGAATACCACCAGTAGTGGTGATTGTATTTGGGAAGATACCAATCGGTGTTCACGAGAATTTACCATTAATCTTGATTCTAGAAATGATGAGTGGATGATTCAAACTCTGGCTCATGAGATGGTTCATGTCAAACAATGGGCTCGAGGAGAGATGCAAGATATCTATAGTGATGACGATGGAAGTCCTAGAAAGACTCGTTGGAAATCTAAATTTATTAATATAAAGAATGTACCATACGAAAACTGGCCGTGGGAGAAAGAAGCATTGAGGATAGAAAAGAGGTTATATGATGAATGGCTAGAATATTTAAGTTTAAAAACAAAAACCATATAAATAGAGAAAACGATTTTAATGGGAACTCTGAATATATGGGCTTAACACTATCATTCTTTGATATTGATGAAACTGTGTTTCATTCGTTTGCACACGTAATAGTGCGCAATAAAAATACTGGTGACATAGTCAAAAAGCTCGATAATGAAGAGTTCAATTCACACGTACTTGGAGATGATGAAGAATATGACTTTTCTGAGTTTCAAGATGCCAAGTATTTCAAAACTTCTTCTAAAGTAATTAAAGAAACTTTACGAGAAATCAAAAAACAATTTAAAGATGGCAATATGATTATTTTCCTTACGGCCCGAGCTGATATGGATAATAATGCCACATTCAAAGACACTTTTCGTCAGCAAGGAATTCAAGTAAATAATAAAAGAATCAGATTTGAATTAGCAGGTAATCTAAAGTATGGTCCTATACCACAAAGAAAAATGTACATTATTGGAAAATACATTAAAAGGTATGGAAGTAAAATTGATGAGATTAAAATATATGATGACCACAAAGAGAATGTTAGAATATTAGACCAATTAGCCAAAAAACATTCTGAAATAAAATTTAGCAAATACTTAATAAAAAAAGGTAAGATTATAAAATTTGGTCAACTCAATAAAAGGGAACCTATGAAAAGTTTTAAAGAACATATATTATCTGAAGAGCAAGAGTTAGAAGAACTCTTCGGGGCTATACCATTTAAGATTGATACTATAAAATGGTCACAAAAGAATAAAGGTAAACAACCAAAAGGACAGGGTAACTGGAAGTTTGATTTTAAAGTTCCTGTTCGTTCACCTATGGCGAGTTATCTTGATGATGGAGAATATACATTTAAAGGAATGTTTAAAAAAGCAGTTCAAGGATTAGTGAAGTATTTAAAAAGGTCAGCTGGTCCAAAAGGTAATTTAAAACAAGCAAAGGTGGTATTACAACCGTGAATTCATTTGAAAAATATGTAGAAATTTTAGAAGCCACAAAGTCTGGTAAGAATGTACACATGACTCATATTGAGGACCGTGTAATATATGGTGGTGTCAAAGGAGCTAGAGAAGCAATCTTTGCATTACGTTCTTTGAGAGATATGTTAGCTGGTAATTCTAAAACATCTACTAATGTAACTGTCAAATGGGACGGAGCTCCTGCAGTCTTTGCTGGAATTGACCCAAGTGATGGTAACTTTTTTGTAGCCAAGAAAGGAATCTTTAATAAGAACCCTAAAGTTTATAAATCAGAAGCAGATGTTCGAGCTGATACTTCAGGTGAGCTTGCAGATAAATTAACTATAGCTTTTAATGAATTAAAAGACCTTGGAATCAAAGGTGTAATTCAAGGTGATATAATGTTTACTAAAGGAGATGTTGAGAAAGAATCTATTGATGGTGAATCTTATTTTACATTTCAGCCAAATACAATTGTGTATGCAGTGCCGGTTAAATCAGAATTAGGTAAAACAATATCAAAAGCAAATCTTGGAGTAGTATGGCATACAACATATACAGGAAAAGACTTTGAATCTATGAAAGCCAGCTTTGGTGTTAAGCTCGGTGGTCTTAAAAAGAAACCATCAGTATGGTATCAAGATGCAGAATATCGTGATATGTCTGGCACAGCTACGTTTTCTGATAAAGATACGAAAGAAGTAACGGCTGCTTTATCAAGAGCCGGAAAGATTTTTCAAAAGATAGCTGGTACAACTTTAAGAGAATTAGAAAAAAATACAGAACTATCGGCTAGAATAGAAACATTTAATAATACTCTTGTGAGGAGAGGTGAAAAGATAACTAATACTACCAAGCATGTTTCTAATATGTTGAAATATTTTGATGATAAGTTTGAAAAAGAAAAAGGCAAGAGGTCAAGTGATAAAGGTAAAGCTGCTATCGATGCTAAAAAGAAAGACCTTCTTAAATTCTTTTCACCTTCCAATAAAAAGAATCTAACACTAATGTTTGACTTAATGAACGCTATTGTAGAAGCAAAGTTGATTATTATAAATAAACTAGATAGAGTAAAACAAATCGACACTTTCGTTAGAACCAAAAATGGATTTAAAGTGACAGGGTCGGAAGGTTTTGTTGCTATTGATAAAAGTAAAGGTGGAGCAGTTAAATTAGTAGACAGATTAGAATTTTCAATGAATAATTTTTCAAGTGATGTAATAAAAGGTTGGGAAAAATGATATCATTCAAAAACATGGCAGAAGAACAATTAGATGAAGTGTTGAATCGTCAACAACGAATTAAGGTCGGACAAAGAATGCGACGTATGGCTAAGCGCATCGCCATTAAACGAAGAATTTCTATGAAGAAAAGAGCCAGCCCTGAGAAACTTTTGAAAAGAGCAAGAAAGGCTGCTAGAAATAAACTTGCTAAAAAATTTATTAAAGGTAGAGATATGAGTAAATTATCCTTTGCCGATAAAGAAAGACTAGAGCTTAAACTTCAAAAGAAGAAAGGTGCTATCACAAAGATCGCCAAAAGACTTCTTCCAAAGATTAGAGCTGCTGAAAAACAAAGACTTGCTAATTTTAGAAAGAAAACAGGGGGAGATAGTAAATTGAGAAAAGATTCGTTTGACTTTCACGACTTTTGCTGCGATATGTTATATGACCATAAAATAGAAGAAGCAACATATCAAGGAAAAAAAGTTAAACTTAATGACCCTATTCGTACTTCTGAAAATCCTAATAAAAAGTTTAAAGTATATGTAAAGAATGCAGAGGGTAATGTAGTAGTTGTTAGATTTGGTGACCCTAAAATGTCTATCAAAAGAGATGACCCTGAGCGTAGAAAGAATTTTAGAAGTAGACACGGGTGTGATAACCCTGGGCCAAAATATAAAGCAAAGTATTGGTCTTGTTACCAATGGAGAGCTGGGGCGAAAGTAGATAACTAATGAATAGACCAAATCTCAAATCATTTAAAACTTACACAGAAGCTAAAGGCGAATCAGTAGTATTCACCTTTGGGAGATTTAATCCGCCCACTATTGGCCATGAAAAATTAATTAAAAAGGTTATCTCACAATCTAAAGGAAATAATTATAGAATTTATGTATCACAATCAAGTGACCCACAAAGAAATCCACTTGAATATAAAGAAAAAGTTCAGCTAATGAGAAAGATGTTTCCTAAGTATGGCCGAAACATTATCTTTAATAAAAAAATAATTAATGTATTTAATATTCTTGTAGATTTATATGACCAAGGATTTAGAGAAGTAACCATGGTTGTTGGTTCTGATAGAGTACCAGAGTTCAAAAAGTTAATGGGTCAGTATAATGGAAAGAAGGCTCGACATGGATTCTATGACTTTGAAACTATTAACACTATATCTGCTGGCGATAGAGACCCAGATGCTGACGATGTATCTGGTATGTCTGCATCAAAAATGCGGGCAGCAGCGAAGGCAGGAGACCTTGAATCATTTAGTAAAGGTTTGCCTAAATCATTCGGTGATAAAGTAGGAGTCTTTAATCTAATTCGTAAAAGAATGGGATTAAAAGAAATGGTTAACTTTAGAAAACATATTGACTTAGGAGAACATTCCGAAATAAGAGAAAAATATGTTGCTGGAGATATATTTAATATCGGTAATGAAGTTGTATGTCTTCGAACCGGAATAAAATTTAGTATATATGAAAGAAAGTCCACTTATGTCGAAGATGCTTTTCATAACAAATACTGGATTAAAGATTTACTTGAAGTAAAACAAGACCCAGATGTTAAAGATAAGAAAGGCACTCAGCCCGCTAAGTATTTTGCTAAAGATGCTGATGGTGATGAAATGTCAAAATCAACAAAGTCAAAAAGAGATGCTCACTTTAAGAAAGGTGCAGCTAAATCAGATGATGACCCTTCCGCATATAAACCAGCACCGGGTGATAAAGGAGCAGAAACTAAACCTTCTAAACATACTAAGAAGTTCAAAGCAATGTTTGGAGAAAAGGTTAAGTACTTCAATATGGCCGAACTTAAGAAAGAGTTGAAAAAAGAATATGGCTCTAAAGCAAGCTCTCTTAAAATTGTAAAGGTAAAAGGCGGAGTATCTATTCAAACACCTATGGGGCAAGAACTTGAAAGATATAATAATGTACCTAAATTAGGATATACCGTTGCAGAAGAAAAGAATCCTCGCATTCCTAGAAAGAAAGGTCAGCCTGCTAATAGTAAGAAACATTCCGATTTGTATACAGATGAAAATCCAAAGGGTACTATAAAAGGATTAGGATTTAAAGATGTTGCAACTGCTAAAGCTTCGGTATCGAAGATAAAAAGTTCAGGTAAATCTCATGCTCATAAGATTCAAGCAGCAATTGCTATGGAGCAAAGAGCTAGAGTTATGAAGAAGAATGCAGAAGCTGCAGTTTATCGTTCATTCATTAATGATATGAAAAAGAAAACTAAAGCAAAGAACGAAGCCTATGACCATGCATCCGATGAATTGGTTAAAAAATATAAAGAAGATACACCAGGTGAATTAGATGAAAAACTCATTACATTTGCTAAGAAGGCATATCCTAAATCAGGTAATGTTCTTATTCTTGCTGGTGGAGCCGGCTCAGGAAAAGGTTTTGTACTTAATAATCTAGTTGGTCTTGAAGGTAAAAAGTTTGATGTAGATGATTTAAAATCTCTAGCATTAAGAGCTCCTAAGTTAAGAAAAAGAATCAAGGCGGAGCTTGATGTCGATTTGGCAAAAATGGATTTGACAAAAGGAGCAGATGTTGCAAAAGTTCACGAGATCGTTTCTCAAGAATTAAATCTTCCTAATAAAAGAATGGCAGCTTTCTTTTCAGATATAATATTTAAACAACCTCAAGATAAACCAAATGTGATATTTGATGTTACACTAAAAGATTTATTTAAACTTGACAATATAGCTCGTATGGTTGCAGGCGCAGGGTATGAAAAAAAGAATACTCATATTGTATGGGTAGTCAATGATATTGAAGTGGCCAAAGTTCAAAACCTTGACCCTAAACGAGGTCGAGTAGTTCCTGTGGAGATTCTTATTAATACTCACAGAGGTGCATCACAAACAATGTTAGATATTGTAAAGATGGGTAGAGGTCTCAAGAAATATATGGACGGAGATATTGTATTTGCTTTTAATAAGATTAATGTAGATAGCTCGATTGAAAAGAGCAAAAAAGGTGGAGCATATGTAAAAGATGCTGCTTATTTTTATGCTAAGAGGGCAGGTAAACAACCATTATCATTATCAGATATGGGTGATGAAGTTTTAAAGAAAATTAGGGGATATGTACCAAATGCTAATACTTGGACATTAGATTAGTATAAATAGAGGATAAGCTATGATAAAATTTAAAGAACATAATGAAAATTTGGACTGGTTAACAGATGAAGCTTTTAAGTATGAAGATGTTATCGCAGAATCACCTGACGCATCACTCAAAAAGAAAGCTGATAAGACAGGTATTCCTTTTGGGATTTTAAAACAAGTATTTAATCGTGGTAAAGCCGCCTGGAGAACAGGTCACAGACCAGGAACTAACCCAGACCAATGGGGCCATGCTCGAGTTAACTCTTTTGCTACAAAGTCAAAAGGAACTTGGGGTGGTGCAGATAAAGATTTAGCCGCAAAGGTAAGAGGAAAAAAATGATTTCTTTTAAAGAATACATTGTCGAAGTGTTAGGTATGTCGAATTTTAGAAAGCTTTCCGATAAAGAAAGAAAAGAACTTTATAATTTAATCAATCTAGCATTAAGGCAGGTTCCCCAATCGCCAAAACAAAAAGACACGATTAAAAAAATGAATGTTCTTCGTAAGAAAGCTGGATTAGAATTAATCAAAGAAGGTGATGGTCTTTGGGCTAATATTCATAAGAAAAGAAAATCAGGCAGAAGAATGAGAAAGCCTGGTGAAAAGGGTGCACCTACCGCAGCAGATTTTAAAAGAGCTAGAGGAGAAGAAGTTGAAGAAGGTAAAGGACCACCAGAATCATTCGAGGCGCAATTCAAACGAAGAGTTGTCAAAACTACTAAGCCAGAGCATAAAGAAAAGGGGTATAACTGGCGTATTAAGGGTAAGGACCGGCCCGAAATCTCAATTAAACTTTATAAAGAAAAACCAGGATTCACGGAATTCAAGAAGCAACTCAGGAGAGTCGCTGGCCATGAATTTGGTTAATCTTATAAATAGATGATAATAACCTTATGGGAACGCTGATAAATGACAAACGCAGAACGATTAGATAGGATAGAGGAAAAAATTGATAAGCTATCTGATGCAATAGTTTCAATAGCTAGAGCAGAAGAAAAAATATCAGGCCTCGAATCTTTAACCGTAGATTTACATAGAAAGATAACAGACCTAGAAGAAAGATTAAGAAAAGTCGAAGATACGACTGCATTAGTATCATCTGAACTTAAAGTTATAAATAAAATATTTTGGATTGCAATCACCGCGCTGGTAACAGGTGGTATTGCAATGGTATTATGGGGTGGAAACCTCAGTATGTTTTAAGGAGTAAAAAATTATGTTCAACAAATTAGATAAAGAAATATATGACATTGCTGAGGCAGCTAAGAAGGTAATGGCAAAGGAAGCTGAAGTCAGACCAGGTGAAAAGTCAACTGAGAAGATGGTTAAGGCACATCCTATTACAAAAAAGGATGACCCCGAGCAAGACCCAAAAAATGCTAAAGGCATTGAATATAAAGTCAAAGGAATGAGTGAAGGTAAAATGAATCAACTACATCAGTTGGTTTCAAAGGGTATTAAAGACCCAAAGAAGATTTCAAAAGAATTAGGATTACCAAATACAAAGGAAGTCCATAAAGCTATTGCATCTCTTGTTGCTGGAATGAAAGAAGGCACCGGACCAGGACTTGACCCTGTAAATCGAAAAGCAGTTACTAAAAAGTTCGGAGATAGAAAAGACAAAGACATCGATAATGATGGCGATGTTGACGACTCTGACGAATACCTACACAAAAGACGTAAGGCTATTTCTAAAGCTACAGGTAAGCCAAAGAAAGAAGACGACCGTTCCTTTGATAAAAAAAAAGTAGCGGAAGCTGTTAATTACGATTTTCTCGACGAAGCCTCTGAGTATATACTCGAAGAGGGTGATATCGACAACCTTAGTGACGAACAACTAGATGAAGTTCTAAAAACTATTGCTACTAAAGTAGGTCAAGGTATCGGAGCTGTTGCAAAGGCTGGTGGTAGAGCCGCATCTGCAGGAGCTAAAAAGGTAGCTAATAGATTATCTACATCCGGCCGAGCAGACGCTGCAGAAAAACGAGCAGACAAACTCGATAAGAAAAGAGCCGATAAAGAAAGACTCCAAAAGGCTAAAGACCGAATCCGTAAAGCTAAAGAAGACCAAAGGGCAGATAAAGAAAGAGAGCGTAAAGCTCGTGAGTCTGAAAGAGCCGCAGCTCAACAAGACAGAGAGGATTCAAAGAATGAATCTACTGAACTCGATGAAGCAATGAAGTTTTGGAAAGTTACTATTACTAAGAAAGCCGGTAAACTTTTTAAAGGACAGAATGTTGTAACAAAAGCTAGGAACTCAGCTGAAGCTATTAAGAAAGGGATTAAACAAATGAAAGGCAATCCCGCATTGGTACCAGGTGGTAGTGTAACTGCAGAATTAGATGAAGGTGCTAAGAAAGTAGTAAAAGAAAAAAATGATGCTCTTTATTTAATCTATAAAGATAAGATTAAAGCACAACAGGTCAGAAACTTTATTAAGAAAATGTATAGAAATAAGACTGAAGTGGAATATGCTCCAATGGATTCAAAGAATTTTGGAGTATCTGTATTTTCTGATAGAGGCCAAGCTGATAAGGTCAAAAAGGCAGTTGATAAGAAATTTGGTAAACCTGACGACTTTATGTTAGAAAGTGTATAAATAATTTTGTATGAAATTATTTGATGAACTTACGCGAGATAACTTTGAACTTTATGCAGCGAGATATTATGATAATCCAAGTTGTATAAATGCAGATGACTTTTATGAAGATATAGCTAGGTTTAAATATATTATTAGACTCTTGAGAAAATATCGTGATTCTGGTGTTCTTCAAGAAAGATTAATTCTAAATCATGTAATTTGTTTATACAATGTATTTGAAACTAGTGCAGCCAATAGAATGATGTTTTATCGAGTTGAGCCAGTATTATGGCCGCAAATAAAAACATTTTTAGTTTATTTAAATTACATACCAGAGAATAAATACCAAGACATAGGTATAGATATAAAAATAGCAAAAAGATTACAGGATTTATAATGGGATTTCTAAAAGGGCCAGACTTTTTTTATAGCTTAAGATTTTTAAGATTACTTACCATGCCTTGGGAAAAGACAGGAGCATTTAAAGCAGGCATAATTGATAAGAATGGTAAAAAGTTAAAGAAGCCCGAAACGACCGAAGAAAAATCCAACTATAACACTTTTCATAAACTCGTATTCAATCTCAGAAGATTATTGGCGAAGGTGCCATTAGGAAAATCAACCATTGCTCGGTATGGAGCTGCGTTGTTTCTTATCAAAGACCATCTAAAATTATCAGATGAACAAATTGCCAAAGCTTTATATGAAGCAACTGGCGTGGACATTACTCAAGAACAACTAGACGAAGCAAATAATCGCTGGTATTTATGTGAGGATAATGAAAAAATACAAAAAGGAAATTATGCATTGACCCGTAACATTGCATTGCCGACTACAGGAGATATCCTCGCAAATGAAGGTAGCACGGTTTTTATTACGGAGCATGACTCAGTTGGAAGTATCTTCGGCATCCCCGTATTTAAAGCTCACCATCTGAAAACTAATAGAGATATATATATCATACAAGAGGACATATGCAGAATTTAAAGTCATTTAAAGAAATACATGAAGAATTATCTTCTGCATTTGGAGCAGGCACATCATCTACTTCTATTGATGTAGGTTATAGTAAACCTTTATTTAATAAAGGTAAAAAGTTTGATGTTTCAAGTGATGTATTTCGAAGATTTCAGACAGGTAGAAATAAATTTGAAAGATGGTCTAAGTTTTTAAACTTAGAAGATTCAAATCAAAAAGCTATTTACGATTATGCCATTCGAAATCGAGATGCTACTGTTATCTTGAGAGATAGTGAAACTGGTGCCATGCGAGCAATCCGTCCAAGGTCGAGTAATAGATTGTAATTTATCTTTACATCGGGCTTGGTTTAGTATAATATTAAACCGTAAGTAAAAATAATTAGAAAAGAGTAGTGTAATGGCATCATCAATATTTGAAGAACAAGTAGCAAGAAAACCAGATAGGTACCCGTGGACTGAACAGTTCACTGAAGCAATGCATAATGGATTTTGGACTGATAAAGAATTTTCTTTTACGTCTGATGTTCAAGATTTTAAAGTCGAGTTAAATGACACCGAGCGCGAAATGGTTGTTCGGTGTTTATCTGCAATAGGACAAATTGAAGTAGCAGTTAAAACATTTTGGGCCAATGTTGGTCAGAATCTTCCTCACCCGTCGATTACTGACTTAGGATATGTAATGGCTAATGTTGAGGTTATTCATAACAATGCTTATGAAAGGTTACTTGAGATTTTAGAAATGGAAGATATATTCGAAAAGAATATGGAGCTTGATATTATTAAGAACCGAGTCAAATATTTGCGTAAGTACAACCATAGATATTATAGTGACTCAAAGAAACAATTTTTATATTCTCTTATTTTGTTTACTTTATATGTAGAAAATGTTTCGTTGTTTAGTCAGTTCTATACGATCAACTATTTCAATAGATTTAAGAATGTATTGAAAGACACTGCTCAACAAGTAGCATATACCTCTCGCGAAGAAATGCTTCATGCTCAGGTTGGTATTAAGTTAGTAAATACAATTAGAGAAGAACATCCAGAGTTGTTTGACGAAGAGCTCGAAGAAAGAATTGCATCAAGTTGTGCTGCAGCTTTTAATGCAGAAGCAAAGATTATCGAGTGGTCTGTAAATGGTTATAAGTCAGAACATTTGTCTACTCCAATCATGCATAACTTCATTAAGAATCGACTTAACGATTCTCTTGTTGCTATTGGATTTGAAAAGCAATACGAGATTGATGAGATTCTATTAGAAAAGACAAAGTGGTTTGATGAAGATGTACTTGGTAATACGGCTACAGATTTCTTCTTTAAGAGACCAACAGAATATTCAAAGAAAGACAAAAGTTACGACGTAGAAGATTTATTTTAAAGGTATAGATATATTATGAAAAAGTATTATTGGTTGAATAATGATTCTCGCACCTTTTTACAGCGAGGATATATTGAAGGTGATAAAACACCTGAAGAAAGAATACGTCAGATTGCATTAGCAGCTCAACGTCGATTAGGATTTGATGGCTTTGCTGATAAGTTTGAAGATTATATGTCCCGTGGTTGGTATTCTCTTGCATCACCTATCTGGGCCAACTTCGGATTAAAAAGAGGACTTCCTATTTCTTGCTTTGGTTCTTACATTGGTGACACCATGGATTCAATTCTTACTGGTGTAGCTGAAGTCGGAATGATGTCAAAGATGGGTGGAGGTACATCTGCATATTTTGGTGACCTTCGTTCTAGGGGCTCTGAAATTAGTACAGGTGGTAAATCATCTGGTCCAGTTCACTTTATGGAGTTATTTGAAACTGTTACCAATGTTGTTTCTCAATCAAATGTACGACGAGGTTCTTTTGCTGGCTACCTTCCAATCGAACATGGTGATGTTTTAGAATTTCTTTCAATCAGAAATGATGGTCACCCGATTCAAAACATGTCTTTTGGTGTTACTATCACCGATAAGTGGATGCGAGAGATGGTCGATGGTGATAAAGACAAAAGAAAGATTTGGGCAAAAGTAATTCAGAAAAGATTTGAGTCGGGCTATCCATATATCATGTGGAGTGATACAGTTAATAAAAATAAACCTCAAGTTTATAAAGATAATCGAATGAAGATTTATGCATCTAATCTTTGTTCTGAAATTTGTTTATCGACCAATGTTGCAGAATCATTTGTGTGTGATTTATCATCTATGAATTTATTGCATTATGATGAATGGAAAGAATCAGATGCAGTTGAAACTTTAGTTGCTTTTCTTGATGCAGTTATGTCTGAGTTTATCGAAAAGGCAGAAAAGGTAAATTACTTATATCGAGCTGTAGAGTTTGCAAAGAACCAAAGAGCATTAGGAATCGGAGTATTAGGTTGGCATTCTTATCTACAATCAAAATCAATTGCTTTTGAAAGTTTAGATGCTAAAATGTTAACATCAGAGATATATAGCTTCATTCAAAAACAAGCAAATGTTGGGACAAATTACCTTGCTCATAAATTAGGAGAGCCACCTCTATTAGAGGGATATGGAAAACGTAATGTTACTACAATGGCTATTGCTCCTACTACTTCATCTAGTTTTATATTAGGACAAGTATCACCAAGTATCGAACCATTGAACTCTAATTACTTTGTCAAAGATTTAGCAAAAGGCAAGTTTACATATAAGAATCCACACCTAATTGAAGTACTTAAGAGTTATGGACATAATACTGCTGATGTGTGGAAATCTATTCTCGTAACTGGTGGTTCAGTTCAACACTTAATGTTTTTATCTGACCACGAAAAAGATGTATTTAAAACTTTTGGGGAGATAAGTCAAAAAGAAGTTATTATACAAGCAAGTATAAGACAAAAATTTATTGACCAATCTCAATCTCTTAATTTAATGATTCACCCCAAAACACCACCAAGAGATGTGAATCAACTATTAATCTTTGCATGGGAGCAGGGTATAAAAACTCTATACTATCACCGAGGTACAAATCCTAGCCAGGAATTGTCTCGTAATCTTTTAAATTGCACGTCATGCGAAGGTTAATATGGACGAAGAATTAATTTATTGTAAGCAATGTAATGCTAACTTTCTTGTGCAATGGGAACAAGATGAATATGGAGATACTTTTTTAACACCTTCATATTGCCCTTTATGTGGTACAGAAATTAGAGGAGATGAAAGAGAAGAAAACTATGACGAAACATTTGAAGATTGAAAAGGCAATTGCAGTTATCAATGGAAAAGAGAGTCCAGTTAGAGATAATTTAATATATAGCCATGATAAAGTTAATGATGCTATTGATGACTTTTATCAATGGCTAGAAGAAACTAATACATCAAAAGTGTGGTTTGATGATTTTTTAGAAAAGCATTTATCATTAATGACGGGGTTTACTGTACCCAGCGATGTTATTATAAGTAAAGATAATAACGAGTTAAGATTTTATTGTCCGCTAAATACCTTTGAAAGACCAGATGTAATTTTTGATTTATGCACAAAGGCTTTTGTGCCAGAAGATTGGGGTATGATATTTAATACACCTAATCAAGTTTTAGGTATTGGGATTAAATGTAATATTGGTGCTAAAGAAAAAGATATAGTTCTAGACTATAAAATATATAAAGCTATAGGTGTAGATGACTATAATAACCAAATATGGTGGAACTCAACCCCATTGAAAGAATTTAGCTGGCCTGCGGGTATGAGAGGTATTATAATGGACTTTGATAATACTGGAGTTACAATATTAGTACGAGGTGCATTAAACATACCTGAAGATATAGAAGTACCAAAACCTATAATCGATATATGTGAAAGGTTAAAGATACAAACCAACCCAAGAAATATTAGGTGGATTGCGTTTTATTTAAAAGATATTATAAAGTTAAGAGAAAGTGGTAGCGTTCCAAATAAGTTTGGATATTATCTAGCCGAATGAGTGTAAGCATTAGAAGAATATGCGCAGGGCCAGGTGAACCATCTAAAACTTTAATATGGTTTTCAAAAGATTTATACTATGAATGGCCAACAAGCGATTATGAACATGCTGAAATACAAAAAATATTCTTACAAGATAAACCAAGAGAAGGTATAATTAACGACTTTAATAATCATTTCAAGGCTTTGTTTGATAACAATAAATAAAATTATGAGCACAAAAATTTATTCATCGGTTGATAATAAAAAAATACCTTTTGAAGAAAAATTAGATAATCTATTCAATCAAAAAGAAAATGGTGTATATGTTGAATTAGGTGCCAATAATGGTTTATTACAAAGTACCACTGCATTTTTAGAAAAAGAAAGAAATTGGTCTGGTGTTTTAGTAGAACCTTCTAAGTATAATTTTTTACAATGTAAAGAAAATAGACCTGGCTCTAAAGTTTATAATTATGCTTGTGTTTCTAGCGAGTTTAAAGACAAATATGTTTATGGTGATTGGGAAACAAAAAGTGCAAATGGTTTAATGTCTAGTGTAAATGGTAAAAGAAGACAATCTAATGATTTGACTAAAGTTGAAGCAGCTACTTTAGAATCTATTTTAGATAATGCTAAACTTACTGATATAGATTTGTTAACATTAGACACAGAGGGATATGAGTTAGAAGTTTTAAAAGGTCTTAATTTAGAAAAGTATAAACCATCATATATGTTAATTGAAGTATATAAAGATGACCATCCAAAGGTTGTATCATATTTGTCTCAATATAATTATACTTTAATTTCTAATTTTAGTGGTTATAATAAAAAAGATAATCCACAATGGGACGGAACGCATCAAGATATATTATTTAAAAAGAATAAATAACTATATGAGTGAGTGGAAAATGATGAATAAAGTTTTTGATAATGCGCCTGAAGATTGTATTGGCTTTGTTTATGAAATTACAGATACTGAAACTGGCATGAAATATATCGGTAAGAAAAAGTTTTGGTCAAAAGTTACAAGGCCACCTTTAAAAGGTAGAAAAAATAAAAGACGCTCAATCAAAGAATCAGATTGGAAATCGTATTACGGTTCATCTGAAGTCGTCAAACAACTGGTGGAAAATACAGGTGAATGGCGTTTTGAAAGAAAAATCCTTAGATTATGTAAGTCAGCTGGTGAAATGTCTTACTATGAAATAAAAGAACAAATTGAAAATGATGTCTTATTGAAACCAAACGAATATCACAATGCATTTGTTGGTGGAAAAGTTCACCGAAGACATCTTAACCACTTAATTAAAAAATAATATGGGATTCGCACCTCAAAGAGTTATAGATTTTGTTAACACCCGCTTCGTTCTTGTTGAGAACTTAGCAGACCCTAATAAGAAAATGTCTATAAAACCAATTAGTCTACAACAAGTAAAACAACTACATGAAAAAGATTATATAGAATTAACAATAAATGCTCAAAATGAGTTAGATGATATTGAGAACGAAAAAGATTATGAATGTATTAGAAATTAATAATTATGTACCCGAACAGGTATGTAAACAAATGTGTGAAATATTTGATGAGTCAGAGGAAATGGTAAATGAAAGAGAGTTTTTCGAATCTGATAATTTACAATTAATATCTTGCGACATGCAAAATATGTCAAAGCGATCAAAACTTAAAGGTGCTGAATGGAAATCTAATATGATTATGTTTGCTAAAGGTGCAAACCTAGCTTATAAAAAATATTGTGAAAAGTTTGGAAAAGAACAACAAAGCACAACATTAGAGATACCTAGAGCATATAGATTTGACCCAGATGTTGGTAAACATATTGTTACAAATGTCGATAAGAATCGAGTGTTTAGTGTTTTCTTTTATTTGAATGATATTGATAAGGGTGATTTAAGATTAGATAACAAAATTTATAAAACTAAATTAGGTAAGGCAATTGCATTTGAAGCTTCTCCGTTTGAAGATTTAACTTCGAAGAATTATATGAAGTATGTAGTTAAATGTCATTTACGAAAAAAATAGATTGACATTTGATGATAATGTGATATGATATATGTATGATTATTTTAGATTATAGCGCAATAGCAATGGCAGCATTTTTTGCTCGTGGTTCATCTGAAGAAGAAGGTATGCTACGACATTTTATTCTCAATTCAATTCGAATGCACAATGTAAAACATCGAGCAAAATATGGTAAAATGGTAATTGCATGTGATTCATATTCTTGGAGAAAAGACACATATCCACAATATAAAGCCAATAGAAAAAAAGGACGAGAAAAAAGTGACGTTAATTGGGAGTCAGTATTTAATACATTTAGTAAAGTAAAAGAAGAATTAAAAGAAAACTTTCCATATTATGTTCTTACAATTGATAATGCGGAAGCAGATGATATCATTGGTACATTAATTAAAGAAACACAAGAGTTCGGTAAACATGAACCAGTAATGATTATTTCTTCTGATAAAGATTTTATTCAACTTCATAAATATAACAATGTAGAGCAATGGTCACCTATTACCAAAAAATATATTAAACATGAAAACCCTTATCAATACTTATATGAACACATTTTCAAAGGTGATAGTGGAGATGGAGTTCCTAATGTTCTTAGCGATGATGACACTTTTGTGTCTGATGATAAGCGTCAAAGACCACTTTCGAAAAAGAAAATAAATCTATGGCTAGAAAATTTAGATGACCTTCAATCTGTAATGAAAGAAATTGAATATAGAAATTACCAAAGAAACAAAAAGGTTATTGACCTTGATGAAATACCCACTGAAGTTACAAAAAGAATACTAGAGAAATATCATAATTATAAGATAAGCCCATTACAAAATTCAAAAGTATTAAACTTCTTAATTAAAAACAGAATGAGCAATCTAATTGAATCAGCCCAGGAGTTCCTATGATAAACGAAAAATTACCACACGAAGTATTTGAACAATGTGAGAAGATTCGGTATAAAAAAGACCGACAAGAATATCTTCAAAAACATGGCAATACATTTGCCACTCGAACAATATTACAACTTAACTTTGATAATAATATTAAATTAGATTTACCAGAAGGTAAACCCCCATATAGAGAAGATGATGCACCAACCGGAATGCAGCTTCAAGCAATTGATAAAGCAATACGCCAACTTGGTTATCTTGTACCTGATAGTGGATATGATAAAGTAAAGAAAGAGGTAATGTTTATTCAAATGTTAGAAAGTATTACACGCCAAGATGCAGCAATTGTAGTTGCAGCAAAAGATGGCAAACTTCAAGATTTATATTCAAAGATAACAATCAATTTAGCTCAAGATTCTTTTCCAAAGTTATTTCCAGTAGATGAGTAATAGTATTATATTTAATATAGATGATTCTGGTATTGGAGTTTTTGATGGCTTCATAGCAGATAGTATATGTGATTATTATATTGACTTTTATAAAAAATCAATAGATGCTGGAATGGGTTGGACTCAATCAGCCGCTGACGATAATAGAATAACAGTTTGGCCACCCGAATCTTCTGATGTATCTTGCCAGTCTGCATTGAATCATATTCAAGAATCGATAATGAAAAACATTTATCCTTTATATGCAGATAAAATGAAAGCATTAAAAGATTATAAGTGGTCAATTTGTCAAGCAAAAATTCAAAAAACAGAACCTAGTGAGGGATATCACCATTGGCATACCGAACAATCTGCTATAAAAAATATGGTTAGACTTTTTGTCATTCAAGTATATTTAAATGATGTTGAAGAAGGTGGAGAAACTGAATTCTTAGTTCAATCAAAAAGAGTAGCTCCTAAAAAAGGTAGAGTTGTTATATTTCCAACAACATATACTCATTATCATAGAGGAAACCCACCATTGTCTGGTGATAAGTATATTCTAAATATGTGGGCTCAATACGTATAATGAACATATTTGTAATAGATAAAGACCCTGTAGTTGCAGCGCAAGAACATTGTGACAAACATGTGGTCAAGATGATTGTGGAGTCGGCACAAATGTTATCGACTGCTCATCGCATTCTAGACGGAAAAGAATCTAGGAGACCTTCAGTTTCTGGTAAGACAATGTCACGATATTGGGAATTACCTGATGAAAGAGAATCTAACTTTTATAAAGCTGTTCACATGAAACATCCCTGTACGATATGGACCATGGAAAGTATAGAAAACTATCGTTGGCATTGGAAACTATTCAATGCTCTTTGTGATGAGTACACATATCGTTATGGTAAAGTACATAAGACTGATTCTCTTTTACGCAAAGACCTTTTTTGGGGACCTGCTAATATTTCAAATGATGGCTTAACTCCATTTAGATTAGCTATGGGGTCAAATCCAGAGTGTATGCACGCTGACCCGGTCAAATCTTATCGAGAGTTTTATAAAACCAAGCAAAAAAGATTTTCTATGACTTGGAAAAAAAGACCTATACCAGCCTGGTTTTAGTGCTTTCAAAGAGCCTTTTCCTCTAAATAAACATAGAGGATAGTTATATGGCTCGTAAGAAAAAAGAAATTGAAGACAAAGAGCTAACACTCGAAGAGGCGCAAAATGTCATTCGAAGATTAGCTCACCCTAAACACGTTAATCAAGAAGAAAGGTTGCTGAAACAAGCAGCATCGGTTGTTCTTAAAGAAGTACAACCTGAATTTGAATTTGGTGACGAAGAGGACGAAAATGTCAAGATAGACACAGCTAACGCAGCCGATGCTACCTCTACTGAATTAACAAAACCGCCTGGATTCTTAGACCAACTAGGAACAACACTTCAGGCACTAGGGCCAGCTGGAATGATAGCACTCGGTTCAGCAGCCTACTTCCAAATAGACACAGTCGTAGAGGAGACTAGAACAGTCGCAACTGTGGCGGAAGAAAAGTGGGAAGAAGTAAAATTTGAACATCCAAACATCAACTGGGACGACCCGCTTGCTGGATTTACTACAATCCTTGGCGTCGGAGAGATAGACATTGACCTCGACCCACCAGAGCTTCCCGCTCAACCAGAACAAAAGGAATCAGATGAGCCTACAACAATATCTAAAGACTCAGACGCTGACGGAGAAGAAACTGAAGAGACTAAAGTTTCTGAAGAATCCACTGAGGCCTCTGCAGATTCTAATGATGAAGGTAATAATGAGAACGAAGATGAAGTGGTTGACGATGAAGTAGAAGATGAAGAACCAAAGAAGAAGAAAAAGAAAGGTCTCTTTGGTTTTTTGAGTGGAGATGACGATGAGGAAGAAGCCGAAGAAGAGGCTGAAGAACCAATAGAAGAAGAAACAGTTGAGGAAGAGCAGGCTGAAGAAGAGTCTGCTGAAGAAGAATCTAACGAACCTGAGCCTGAAGCCGAAAAGGAACAGGTTGAAGAAAAACCAAAGAAAAAATCTGGTGGATTATTTAGTGCCTTATTCGGTGGAGGCGACGATGATGAATCCGAAGAACCAGAAGAACCTAGAGAGGAACCAACACAAGATGACCAAGTACCAGAAGAGCAAGAAGATGAAACGACAGTTGATGAGCCAGAAACTGAAGAAGTGGCTGAAACGACAACAGACGATTCAGATAAAAACTCGAATGGCATAGGTAATAGCGGATATAGTAATACATCCGGTAAAAAGAAATCTGGTGGTGGTCTCTTATCGTTATTTGGATTTAACAATGATGAACAGGAGGTGGTCGAAGATAATGAAGTATCTGCTGATGAAGAACCTACAATTGAAGTTGCGGAGGTTGAGTCAGAATCAGAGACCCCACCCATTTCTGAAGAAGAACCAGAAATAGCACCTATTGATGAAATAGATGATATTAAACCACACTCAGACGTAATGGTTGCTGAGACAGAAGTTGATGCATTACCAGAAATCGACGATGTTGAAATCGAAGTGGTTGCAGTTGATAGTGGTGAATCTTTTGAAATAAACTTAAGTGAGATGTCTGAAATGGATATAGAGTTTATTGCAGAATCAATCGATAATGGTCAATTAGAAATAGTAGACTTAAATATAGATGATGTAGTTGAAGAAACAGTTGCTGAAGTTGTCATTGAAAAGGTTGTAACACCCATTGACACAGGAAATGGAGAAGTAAATGTAGTTTCGCCTGCAGGACCTGCTGGTGATTTAATCTGGGCTGATATATTCGGACCATCTGCACCAGGTTATGATAACGGAGATAGGGATGCAACACCTATATAAATAGAAGATGATAGAATATATTTTATATACATGTAGAGATAATTTAATTGAGATAGCAATCGGAGTGATTGGTATCTTATCAATGTTAACTTTACTTATACCAAAAGATAGTTGGTTAGGTAAATGCTTGGGGATATTCGGACAAATATTCGGATTTCTTGGCAAGCTATTCAAAAAATAAACAAGGAGAACTATGGAATACATAACAACAGCAATCGGTTGGGTTAAAGCCAACAAAAAGAAAACAGTAGTTGGCTTAGTAGTAATACTAGTTGTACTTAATCTATTAGGTGTAATTGGCGGTGGATGTGAAGAAGCTGCATGTGAAGTTATAGGAGAATAAATTATGCTTAAGGGGTTAGGGACATTTTTATTATTGATGGTGACTTTAGTTCACGCAGATTTAATAACAACATTTGATTTTGATATTGAAGAATCAGAGTTTCTTTCATATACTCGACCAGGGTGGAATAATGAGGGAACTGTTGACGATACCTTTTACTATAACTTAGTATCATTTACTGTAGACACCGGTGGCGATTGGAGAGCTGCGAATAATTCTATAACATCACATGATTCATTTAATTATACAAATGAACAAGCTCTTCAACAAAATGGTCCGCTCTATGCAGCCGATACTTTTATCTATCTTTATGATATTGTATTCGTTCCAACTAATCCATCATTAAATTTAATTGCGCAAAATGATGATGGGTATGATGGTGGTAACGGATATCAATTTGATTTAACATATAATTTAAAAAAAGATGTACCATATATGGCACTTATTACCACATATGACCCCGAAGAAGAAATTGGTGGTACAGTTGAAATATATGGTCCACAGGGTTCATCTATTAATATGGCTATTATACCTGAACCAAGAACTTATGCATTGTTAATAGCATTTTTAGGATTTATGACTATTGCTATTAGACGTCGAAAAAACTGGACATGAACCATGAGATTGAATTTAAGATTATGTTATTCATTAGCACTATTATTTTTAGCACAACTTGCGTTTGGTTTACCAGGAAATAAAAATATTAAGATAACATCGTTCTCTCGAGTGTTCTATGACGATAATGTTTTCATGCGAGCAGCGGGAACTACGAACCAACTTGATACTCTTTATTATAGCCAGTCCTTTGGAGTAGATGCTAAGTTTTGGCGTGATACAATAACTTTAAAAGCTACACCAGAGGTTAGACATCGTCAAGTAGATAATAAAACCTTATTCTTTGGAAGTGTAGGAACAAAAACAAAACATGAGTTTGGTCCTAAAATAGTGGTTGATTCCGCTAATACATTTTCTCATTCAGAAAGAGAGCCAAGCTCTTTAGATGATAATATTGATGTTACTTATTTTATGAATAAGTCATTTGCTCAAATATCTTGGCAACCTACTTATTTAAATAAAGTTCGATTTGGTTATGAGAATTATATTAAAAGGTGGTCAGAAAATTTACCTGTTGGCTCTGGTACAGAATTAACAAATGGTGACTTTACTAAAAATAGTTACACTTTAACTCTAGAAAGGATATCTGGTAAACGATTCATACTTGAAGCAATTGGAAGAAAATCACTTTTAGAATATAATGGTACTAGAGGTGCGCTAGACACCGATATTTTATATGGCCAAATTTCTTATGTCCCTAACTCCTATACTATTATTAAAGTTAACTATGGTCGAATATTTGCAGAATCAATTAATCAAGCTGGAGAACTAACAGAATATACTACACCAACTTATGGTGCTAACATAACTTTCTTTACTCCAAGAGGAACAGTTTTAGGATTCAATACAATCTATGAGGTTATGGATTCAAGTGTTGCTTATTGGAACATGAAAGAAAATCTTAAGTTCATGTTGATCGCCAAATATAAATTAACCCCAAAATTAGAATTAAGTGGCATGTTGCTTGACATGCATACTACATATAAAGATATTGGTAATCGATATAATCTAAACCTTGAGCGTGAAGAAGAAGTTCTTGTTTCAAGTATAACTCTATCTTGGAAATATAATGAATTTCATTATGCTGAGGTAGGATACCAAGGAATGCATCTATTTAATAATGATGCCGATGTATTTAAAAACAAATATTTTATTGGATATCGATTAAATTTCTAGTTTTTTCTCTTTACATTATACACCAGTTAGTATAATATAAATAAAATTATGAGTGAACTAGATTATGCATATAGCCTATTACGGCCATTTGAAATATGGGAATGGGGAATAATATTAATATTGTTTCTAATATGTATGTGGTTTATGTTTACAGATAATCAATTTTAATTATGCCAACATACGAAATACATAATGAAAAAACAGGTGAAGTAAAAGAAGTCTTTTGTTCTTATAAAGATAAAGAGAAAGAACTAAAGAAACATGGTAAAGATTGGGTATATCTAATTGGTGCTCCGTCTTTTCATCACGATGGTAAAACCGTACTTCAAAGAACCAGCTCTGGTTGGAAAGACCATCTTCAAAGAGTTAAAGATGCTTCTGGCAAGATAGGAAATACGATCAAAACCGGAAGGTCTCAACACTAATGATTACTTATTCTGAATTAGGAATCTCAAAAAAGTGGGGTAGACTTGGAAACCAAATGTTTCAGTATGCTGCTTTAAAAGGATTAGCCAAATATAATAATCTTGATTTTGCTATACCTATTCACGATGATAAAAACTATGATTTAATAAAAGCTTTTGATTTAGATTGTAAAAAGTTACCCATTGAAAAAATCCCTAAAGGATATCTTCGTGGTCGATTTGCAAAGTTTCCTTTTCATTTTCAAGAAGAATATTTGTGGACTATGGAAGATGGGTTTGATTTGACTGGTAACTTTTTCATTAGTGAGAATTGGTTTAAACACATAGAAGATGAAATAAGAGAAGATTTTAAATTTGAAGGTGATGAGATTAATAAAGTTTTTATTCATGTAAGAAGAACTGACTATGTAAATAATAATGGGTTTGTCGATTTGATGAAAACTTCTTATTATGAAAATGCAATGAATCATTTTCCTGCATCTAAGTTTTTAGTTTTTTCAGATAATATTGAATGGTGTAAGAATCAATCAATATTTGACAAATGTGAATTTGATAATAGTGAAACAGGAATAGAAGCTTTAAGAAAAATGACTAAATGTAATGGGGCTATCATAGCTAATAGTACATTAAGTTGGTGGGGCGCATGGTTACAAAAAGGTGATGAAGATATTATTTCACCTAATACAAAATCATCTTGGTTTGGCCCAAGGAAGGCTGGCCGAAATACAAGTACAATGATACCGAATGAATGGATTAAATTATAATGTTTACACATCTTGAGAATAAAATAGATTATGAACTAGAAGCAACTACCACCAAGACTGGTAGATTATATAAAACACCAGAAGGTGATGAGTTCCCATCTGTAACAACTGTTTTAGGATATAGAGGAAAGGCTGCTATTCTTGCATGGAGAAAAAGAGTTGGCGAAGAAGAAGCCAATCGAATATCAAGACACGCGGCTGGTAGAGGAACTAAAGTTCATTACTTAGCTGAAGATTATATCAACAATAATGAAATACCACTAATAGGTATAATGCCTCATGTTGTTCAAATGTGGAATTCATTAAAGAAAAGTATTGATGGTCACATCGATAATGTTCGAGCCCAAGAGGTTCCTTTATATTCAAAAAAATTAAGATTGGCTGGCAGGGTTGATTGTATTGCAGAGTATGATGGTGAACCGGCAATTATAGATTTTAAAACTTCAAGTAAAATTAAAAAGAGAGAAAATATTTCTAATTACTTTATGCAAGCTGCAGCATATGCTTGTATGTATGCAGAGCGTACTGGAGAAAAGATAAATAAATTAGTAGTATTAATGACGGTTGAAGGTGAACCCGACCCTTTAATCTTCATAGAAAAAACAAATGATTGGGTAGATAAATTGATTGAAGAAGTAACATATTATTATGAAAACAACTGAGTTTATTTTGGGTATGATTTATAATGTAGCTTTTATCTCGTGCTATTGGCCACAGATAATTAAAAGCTGGAAAACAAAATCTGTCGAAGATGTAAGCTTACATCTATTCACACTTTCTATAATCGGATACCTTTCTGCAATTGGATACACAATCTTGCGCGTAGGTTTCGATTTCTTTTGGCTATTAAACTATTGCTTTTCATTGTTTAGCGCAGTGTTTATGGTCGTAATATATTATAGGTACAAATAATGGCTAAGAAAAAAATAGCAACTTCTAGAGACTGGCATGACAAAGGTTATTGGGCTCATGGTAAAAACAAATATAGATTGGAAGTTATTCCAATAAAAGAATTATGGGCTTCAGTACCAATTGCTAAAGTTCATAATGGAGTTCAATTTTATGATAAACTATTTAAAGATATTGAACAAAATGGATTAATTAATCCTTTGTTAGTAGTTACATCTACTTATAGAGAGTTAATGATACAAAAAGCAATATGGAAAGATAGGATACTTGACCTTCCTTTTAAAGAAAGAGGAAAGAACTGGCAAGAATTAAATCGCAGACAATATGTAATATGGGGTGGCTCAAATCGGGTAAAGGTTTGTGAGGCTTTAGGATATACTCATATTGAATGTGCTATGATGTTAGGATTTAAAAACGCAAGGTCGCACCAACAAGTTCACAGAAAGAAGTGGCAGGGAATATTATACGTATGAGGCAATTGATTTTTCAGGTGAGTGTTGGCAAACCTTCCAACTTATATACATTATGTCAAGAATCAGTAGCAAAATATTGTAAAAGACATGGTATTGTTCACCACATACAAACTGAGCCTATGCTCAAAATCTTGCCTAACCCGAAAACTACAAATCGAAGTAAAGGTGCTATTAGATTAGGCTACCTTCCAATTTATGAAAAAGAACACGCATTTACATTCTTTGACAGATTTGACCAAATCGCTATTGTTGATTCTGATATTTACATACGGGATAATGCTCCCAACATTTTTGATTCTCTTGACATACATGCTGACTTTGGCGGGGTCATAGAAAGAGAGATGCCAATTACTCAAGAGTATGCAAGAAAAATCTATCACTATTCGCAATCTCAATATCAAAGTTTAGATACTAATCACCGACCAAACAATTTTGGTTGGGAGTTTTTCAATATGGGATTGATGGTAATGAATAAATCTATTCTTAACTATCTTAAAGGTATGACTCCAAGAGAGTTTATTATGCAACCAATGTTTCAAGATTTTGTAGATGGTAAAGGACCATGGAAATGGTCAACAGACCAAACACTATTAAACTATTGGGTAAGAAAAGAAAACATGGCTTTACACAAAATGGATTGGAAATGGAATGGAATGTTTAAAGCTATAAAAGATAAAGCATTCAGTAAAGCATACTTTCTTCATTTCTTTCTAAAAGATAAACTTCCTAATAAAGGTGAAGATATTGATACTTTAAAATCTATTATTGAAGGTAAAAGTAATTTAGAGTTTAAACATATATGAAAGCAATTGTAATATACATTGAAAACCACAAAGGTTCTGTATTACAAGCCAAGCAATGCATTGAGTCGTGTAAAAGGTTTGGATATGATGTTTATACTTTGAAAGGTTGTACACCAAATGATATGAAAGTTGATTTTGATTACCCTGAAATCGAAGATGCAAGAATTAAAATTTTTAAAAAAGAAAACTATAAAAAATATTTAGCAAAAAAAGCTTGTATAGCAAACCAATATCGAATATGGTTACACGCAATAAAAATGAATGAGCCAATTCTTTCTTTAGAACATGATGCAATTGCAATTAAAGAATGGGATAACCCAGAGTATGATGAAATGCTAGTATTAAATATGAAATCTGCAATGAGCAGAACTATTTTTAATTCAACTCGAGCACCCGAGTCTGCTTATAGTCAAGAAGGTATAAGAGATATTTCTGAGTCGGGTAGTAAGCTAATTTATACTCGCAATAACAAATATACTGGAAGTTATCTTCCACCTGGTCTAGCATCTTACGTAATTAATCCTCAGGCTGCAAAAAAGCTAATAGATTCTCTGTCTGTTGATGGTTGGGAACAAGGTGATTATTTTGTCAATGCAAGTAAAATAAATATTAAATATACAACACCAGATTATTTTAAATTGAATGAAAATAACTTATTAACAAGTCACGGATAATGAAAGCATATATAATCGGAGATAGAAATAATCAAGCATCGGTAAAAGCAATGAATGGTTGTGCTACATCAATAGCTTACTTAAAGCAAGATTTTAAAATTGAATTTGTACAACAAACATCACCGGAAACTTTGAATAATGACATCAATCCATTTCCTGGTTTGAAATGGAACTATCCTTTAAACAATACATCCAGAGTTGACGAAGATTCTGGTATGGTTCTTCAAGGATATAGAACAAATAGTATGGCTAAAGTATTTTCTTGTTTAGTATCTCATGCAAGACTTTGGTTAAGGTGTGCTCAACAAAATGAATCAATTATGATTCTTGAACACGATGCTAAGTTCATTCGTAAATTTGACCCCGACTTTGAATGGGATGGTGGGGTTTTAGGATTGAATGACCCTAGAGGTGCTACATTTAATTCACTTAAATATCACACATTAATTAGTAATAAAGGAAATGGAGTACATGATGCACCCTATGTTGCAGATATTAGTAGACCACAAGGTCTAGCCGGAAACTCAGCATATATTATTAAACCTTTTGCAGCAATAGAATTATTAGAAAAGTTAAAAGAAACAGGCGGGTGGCCAAATGATGCTTTAATGTGTAATCAACACTTTGATTGGATTAAAGTATTATATCCATATGCCACAGAATTACAGCGCGTGAGAAGTACAACAACATTATAAATAGGAAATGGAAATGATGCAAAGTTATGTAATTTGTATTGAATCTAATAAACACTCAGTAGAAGCTGCTGAACGATGTATTGAATCAGGTAAAAAGTTTGGATACACAATTAAAAAACATCCTGCTTATTGCCCTGATGATAACCCTCATAAAATTTTTGAAGAAGAGGGCTTGCCTGTTAGTGAATTTAAAATTGATGCAAGGTTTTCGAGATTAGAACCATGTATGTGTGGTTTCTTGTCTCATCGTTCTTTATGGATGAAAGCATTTAAAGAAAATAAACAGATTCTTATATTAGAGCATGATGCAATTTTTATAGATAAGATTCCACTAAATGTTGGATTTGATGGTGTTATTTCATTTGGCAAACCTTCTTATGGTCAATATCGTGAAGCTAAGAAACCAGGTGTGTATAAAATGTTTTCAAAGGTAGGTGGATATATGCCAGGTGCTCATGCGTATGTGGTTTCTCCTAGAGGAGCAAGAAAGTTATTACATCATGCTTCAGAAAAACCTGGTCCTACTGATTTATTTTTAAATAAACATGACTTTCCATTTATCTGTGAATATTATCCATGGCCAATAATGGCAGATGATAAAGTATCTACAATACAACATGACATTGGATGCATCGCAAAACATAATTATAAAAAAGGTATAGATATAGTATGAAAATATTAGTAACAGGAGGTGCCGGATTTGTTGGTACAAATTTAATTAAAAGGCTCTTAAAAGAAAAGCATGAGGTAGTTTCAATCGATAATTATTCAACTGGATATGAAACTAATCATGTTAATGGGTGTGTATATCTTTATGGAGACATATCAGATAGCGATACTATTAAAAGAAAATTAACTGATGGGCCATATCAAAATTTTGATGTGATATATCATTTAGCAGCTCTTGCTAGAATACAACCTTCTCTTAAAAATCCAAAAAAGACAATTGATAATAATTTTATAGGAACTTTAAATATTTTAGAATATGCTAGAGAAAATAACACTCAAGTAATTTATTCTGGTTCAAGCTCAATGCATCACGGATTATATGGTAGCCCTTATGCGTGGTCAAAGTTTGGTGGAGAAGAATTATGTAAAGTATATAGTTCGGTATATGACTTGAATACTACCATTTGTCGATTCTATAATGTGTATGGCCCTCATCAATTAAAAACAGGAACTTATGCAACTGTAATAGGTATCTTCATTAATCAATATGAAAATGGTTTACCATTACAAATTACAGGTGATGGCGAACAACGAAGAGACTTTACTCACATTGATGATATTGTAGATGCACTTTATCGTTGTATTGGAAAGAATTTTAGAGCTGAGTTTTTTGAATTAGGACGCGGTCTAAATCATTCTATTAATGAGTTGGCTAAAATGTGGGGTGACTATCCAAAAGAATATATACCACCAAGACCAGGTGAGTACCCATTTACTCTTTGCACTGATAAAAATGCATTTGATAAATTAGGGTGGACTCCAAAAAGAAATTTAGAAGATTATATAAAAACAATATTATAAACAACAGGAATATAAAACATGAATGAAAAATTATTTATTACGGGAGTATCACAAAATATTGAATGGTTACTTCCTTGGTGGTTTAAAAAGTTTAATGAACATAATTCAGAAAACATTCCATTGATCGTTTTTGATTTTGGCTTAAGTGAAGTTGCTAAAGACTGGTGTCATAAAAAAGGCATTTCTCTTCAAGTACCTGTAACAAAATGTGATGGGTGGTTCTATAAACCAACTGCACTTCGTGAAGCAAATGGAATCTTAAAAGTTTGGATTGATATTGATTGTGAAATAAAGGGAAGCATATCAAACATATTTAATTTTATCGAAGAAAATAAACTTTCATGTGGTATTGATAGATATCATTCTTGGGGATGTAAGTGGCAAACTGGTGTTGTAGGAGTAAAAGGTGACCCTGAAGTTCTACAAAACTGGGAGAAAAAATGCATTAAGCCAGAAGGTCAATACGCTAGAGGAGACCAAGAATTACTATATGATTTAGTTAAAGATGACCCCAGTGTTATGACAGACTTTATACCTGAAAAATATAATTGGTTAAGAATGTCATTCTTTAAACATACAAAATGGCAAAGAATGGCTGGACGAGATACAAGAATAGTTCACTGGACTGGTGAGATAGGAAAAAAGATTCTTACAAGGGCTATAAGAGAAAAGAAAAATACTATTGACATTGTCAAAGAAATGGTGTAATATATATTATATGAAAAAATGTAAATGTTGTGGTGGATATATAGAGCAGGGAAGAGTAGAATTGGGATTACCAAATTGTCTTGCCTGTGCTAAAATAATTAATGTTCAAAGAGTAAAAGGCAGAATGGTTTATGAGCATAAGACTGGGGGATACATAGAAACAATGTCGCCAGAATCATTCTCATATAATAAGAAATTTTTTAATAGAAGTGGTAATAGAAGTGTTTTAAAACAAGTATAAATAATAGCAAATGAAAAAACATTATATTATATTAACCCTTGCAATATTGTCATTTATAGCTGCACTATTTGATATCAATGCAGGAATCTATGTTGCAGTCTTAGCAAATGTTTTAGCTAATGTAATAGTTCTATCTAGACAAAAGGCAAAGACAGTCACAATAAAAAAGAAAAGACCAATGACGGTTGATGAGTTTAGACAAAGAGAAATGGAAGCGCATCCACATCGACATTATCCAAATGTACAAGAATTTACAGATTAGTGAAAAGAAAAATATTTATTTTAGTAGGTGCTCATACCGGTAAAGAGTCTGTTCAATTTAGTAGAATCAACCCTGGTTTTAAACATTATATAATTGAACCAAGTTCTAAATTAATCAGTACAATTAAGGAAAGGACTAAAAAACTTTCTAGTTGTGAAATAATTGAAAAGGCCGCAAGTACTAAAGATGGTACTACTACATTTTATAAAGGAAAGCCAAATACACATTATGGTTCACAGAGCGGGTCACTTCGGTCTGATAAAGAAACTCAGGTAACTGGTGAAACAGAAATGGTTTCCTGTTTTGATTTTCCTAAGTGGATTAAACAATTTAAAGATGATTTTGTTTATGTACATATGGATTGCGAAGGAGCTGAATATGATATTCTTCCGCCAATTTTAAAAGATTCTCCTAAAGATTATATTGATGTAATTGCTATTGAGTTTCATGGTCATAAACTAAAAGATGTATCAGAAGAAGAACACAATGAACTAAAAAATAATTTGACAGAAATATTTGGTAATCGATTTAAAGAATTTCATAATCATTGTTATAGTGCAGATATATCGTCTTTCTTTAAGCTAAATTTTAGAAATATATAAATAACGATTGAAAGGTATACTATTATGGGTACAGAAGATTTATTCGATTTTGGATTTACTGCAGTTGATGAGAAAGAACTTAATGCTTATCAAGAGGCAGAAAAGTTAAAGTCAGAAGCTGAAAGTAAATTGTCTGCAGCGGATTCTTCCACTGCAAAATTACAAGGAAAAGTTGATAAGCTATATAACGCAATTCAGCCTTTGCTTAATAACCTAAAGGCCAACCCTGAAAAGGAGTACATATATTGGCCAAAACGTATGAGTAAGATTGAAGCCTTTGAAGACCATCTTCAAGGAATCTATTCAGAATAACAAAGAAAGTATATTATGATTACAATTATTGTAACATTTATTGTGGGTGCTATTGTAGGTGCACTAGTAGCTCGTAATAATATTAAAAAACTAAATGTCTTAGTTAATGAAGCCAAAGAATTGGCTGACAAGGCAGAAGCTGAGTTGAAAGAACTCAAAGCTAAAAGTAAGCCGAAGACAAAGCGAAAGCCGAGTACTCGGAAAACAACAACAAAGAAAAAGTAACTATATGAAAATATTAAAAAATAAGTGGTTCCTTATTAGTGCTGCAATTATTGTAGCATATTTCATCTTTTGTCCAAAGGCAGAAGCAGGAACTCTCGAAGTAGGTCAATATGAAAATCGTATTGATGGTGGACTTTATACTGGAGAAGGCAACTATGCTATTCTTTCCGGTGAAGTCGGTGTTTTCGGTGGTAGCGTAGAATACGTTGATGCTGAAGATGAACAAATCTATACAACATTAGAAACCGGTCTCTCTACACCTCTTGGTGATATTGGAGTGTATGGACTATTAAGTTCCGTAGATGACGATAATGTTTTCGAAGTCGGAGCAACTTATGGTCTATCGATATTTAATGTTGATACAATTCTCGATGTAGCTATTGATGAAGATACTCAATACACAATTGATTTAGGAACTGAAGTATCGGTTCTTAATAATGGTGCATTTGAAGTTTCTTTAGGAGGTAGTGTCGGTAAGACATTTGAATATGATGTCAACCATGATTATATTCTAGCTTACGCAAAAGTAAACATCGATGCGTTGTTTGTAAAAGTGAATTACTTACAGAATGATTTATATGGTGAAAATTTTGAAGCTACTACTGATTTCGGTATTAGTTTTGATTTCTAATTACTTTATTTAATCTAGTCCCCACCTCAATAATATTGGGGTGGGGATTTTTTTTGATTACGCTTCCCAAGCACTACCACGGTACATGCCGCGTTTAATAGTAGGGACCGCCTTTTTAATCTCAGAAGGATCGTAAGTCACTCCTCTGTAAATAGCGGTTTTTGTCTTTGGTTTGACCACCGCTTTTTCAGAAGTAACTTCCGCTCCTCTATATTGTAGAGTAGCCATCGTTATTTTCCTTTTTTTACGGTGCGTTGCTTCATCTATCCCATGGTTTAAGAATAAAACCATGTTGACAAAATAGATTACTTCCATCGCTTGCGCGACCAACGTATTCAAATCTATTTATCATCTAAACATGTTTTATGTTTATCTGATACGTTTCTTTCTTGAATTAAAATCTTTAGCTTCATGTTTAAACGAATCATGTCGTTATCAAGAGCCTGAATTTGTCTCTTTAAAATTCCTAATGATTTACTAGCTTCACTTAATGCTGGTCTAACTTCTTTCGTTACCCACTTCCAAATGTACCAAATAAAGTAACCCGTCAAAAGTAGTGCAATAACGGGAAATCCAAATGTTTGAATCGTATCTGCCCAAAATGTAAAATCTCTTCCGCTCATATTAATCGTCTCTACAATCTTCTTTACCTTCGCTTGCAGCTACTCGGTTAAGATTTGGTTCTACATGAAAAAATGATGAAAATAAACAATCGATTTTTACGATATCATTATTCATTACATCACATTTATTTTCTAAAGATAACAATGACTTTGATAGCCCTTTTATTGAATCTGTAACTTGAGCTAAAATAAATTTTAAAATAAGAAATAGAAATCCACCTGTAGCTAAAGCAACAGTAATAGGAACTCCTACGGATTGAATGAAGTTTAGAATATCGCCAGTCATTTACCCTGGGACCGTAAGGGCCCCCAACTTTGTTATCGTATTTTTTTTAATTAATACTTCTATATGTCACCATATAGTTCAGACTATATCTTCATTCTTTCGAATGCTGGACGCTCTTGGGTAGATTATTGTTGGGACTCACTACCTAGTCGTTGCACCTTCCGCAGAACTTAAACCCTCTGCGGCTTGGCTCAGTATTGTCTCAAAGAGAGTTTCACTGAATTCATCCAGTACGGGCAATTTAAATTTTAAAGAACAAATAATTATTTATACCACTTTGGCATAAATTTTAGTGCACTTTGGCATAAAAAAGATTATATCTAGTATCGTCGGCAAAAAAACTGCCTCCGTATACTTGTATACCTCCGAAAGAGAATATAAAAACATAATAACCATCATCCGCTGGCACTGAATGATTATTATTAAAAAGATTAATTAAACTATAAGTTCCAAGTGCAGAGCTTTCATTGTTATGCCTAACAATAGTCCCGTTCCTCGTTTGTATAAAAAGAACTTTAAAGTCTGACCCATATCTTATTGGTGCAGTTTCTCCAATGGTGCTCGACCACTGATCGCTGGAAGTAACTCCAGGCGGCACCATTCCTGTGCGCAATTGAATCCTTTGAGGACCGGTGGTGATGGCTTGTCCTCTAAATGAGAAATCTCCGACATCCACACCACTACTATCTACTATAGCTTTTTTGAAACCATCAACGGTAGGCCAATTTTGAAGCTCTACTAGTTGTCCATCAAGATTCCTTACATAAGATTTATTTTCATCTGCACCATAAAGAGTGACTTCCTCAGATTTGGGCTTGAATAATGGTATTTTTCTTCCTAAAGCATCCTCATTAAATAAAACACAAGTATTCAATAAAAATGTAAAATCAATAAAGTTATCCCAATGTGTTTTATTAATTTCATTAGGAACAGATTCTTGCGTTGGACGTAAAGTCTTATGACGGCAATTCATATAGATTTCCTCACCGCGAACACTGGTTCGAATTCCATTAGTTCCAGTCGCGTAAAGAACACCTAATGCTCCACCTGGATTAGGTGGGGAATTATCATATTCCCAATTTGGATTACCTGGTATATCTCTAAAAGCCATAATTATTTACCTTTTGCCGCCTGGCGTGAAATAGAACCCGATGATCGCTCCCAAAGTGGCGATTGAGACCAAAGAAATATGCCCTGTTGTGATTGAGGTTGTGACGTCTGCTCCACTTGGCATTTTGACGAGTCCCCACAAGATTGAGATTGCTTCTTTATTTTCTGGTGGGGTAAATGTAACGAGTTCAACTCCAGGGTAGAGGGTGCAGAGAATTGATATGGTCGCGAAGTTGAGCATCCCGATAAGAGCGATAAGACGACGAGTAGCACGAGTAAAAAGGTTAGACTTTGGGTCAGAGTTATTACCAAATACAGCTTGTTGGAATTTAATGTCGGAGTTAGACATTGCAAGGTCTCTTGCCATTTCTCGTTTTTGTTTTGCTTCATTTCCATCGCTTATACTCTGTATTAATCCACCGAGAATTTTCAATAAAGAGCCCATGCCGGTGGCACCAAGGGTCGATAATAACATTGTAACTAATCCAAACATAATTAAGTCTTTCTATTCCTATTTATACATTTAACCACCAGCAAAAACATTCTCTGAGCCGCCTGATACTTTAGTACAACCTGTAATACCATCTCCGATTCTTCCACACCCCAATCCATTTACAAATACAGTAGAAGAGCCAGATGTTATAGGAGCAGCATGAGGTGGACAAGGAGCACCGGGAAGTTTATGAACGGTGTTAACATCGGTTTCTCTTGATATTGGTCTTCCGTTTGCAAACACATTACCACTTCCCTCTGCCCGAACCATTCCTGAGCAATGGCTAATGTCTCCGTCTCCTATTCTTGTTACTGCTGGCATATTACATTGCTACTAATTGTGAGCATCCTATAATTATACTTCTGACTTCTTGTGATTGACCAGTAAGTGTTGGTTTAATAACTAAATTTGTTTGTCCTAGTGCTACAGGAACAAAAACAGTGCTTCTAATTTTACTTTTGTCGTCTTCCGGTGTTTGAGCTTCATACATGAAAATACTATGGTCGGTTCCATCAGGAAATGTTGCTTTAATATTTGCTGTACTAGAAAAAACACTAAAGCGTTGTGCTGTGGCCGTGCACTTAATATAAAAACCTATTACCTTTGTAGAATCATAACTTGTGCCAACAAAGTCAGCAATTGGATATGTATGAGTTGTTGAAGAAGTACTCGTTTTGTCTACGCTTAACGTTGAGTTGCTAGAAATTGCAACATATTGAGGAATTAATATTTCTTTTGAATCTACATAAGTTTTATTTGTTAAGTGGTCTCCACTTATTGGTGCAGCATTTGATTGAGGATTACCTGTAAAAGTTGGACTATTCAAATCGGCTTTTAAATCTAAAGCAGCTTGTACAGATGTACTAGATTCTCCACCTACACCCCGAATTTCATTTACTGACACTGAAACATTATTACCATTTTGTACTACAGGAATTATTTCTAAACCAGATAATGGTGAGTCAGCCGATAACATTTCTGATATTTTTAAATTACTCATAATTCTATTTATGGATATAATTCTTTTAGTTTAGTTTGAAATATGTCAACATCTGTCTCAACTACCTGTGTTATAGTAGTACTAAAAGTACTTTTATACGGACCATATTCAATATTTACTTGATATGCGGCAGTTCTTAGTGGTCGGTCATCTTGGATTGCACTAAATATCGTATGACCTGTAGGTACTAACTCAAAGGTTTTTGATATCGTAGGTTTTATAGTTTTATCACTTTGGCCTACGGGTATCGATTGGATTATATCCTTATCATAAGCATTTTCATAACTACCAGAAAATGTTATTGTTGAATTAGTCGAAGAAATAGTAACCCCTGTAGTTAAAGTAGTAAAGCTACTTTCTGTCACAATATTATTTAAACTTTCAGTAGTAACTATATTCCCATCTTCTGCTATTATTTCTGTAATATTTATAGGGACTGGAAATACAATAACAGAATGTATTGTTTCACCATCAGTTAGAATGTTTATAGTTTCACTAAAAGTAGCATTTCTGATTACATTCTTTAATGTGTTACTTGATAAACTAATTGCCATTTTCACACCTTTTCATTAATTCATCTAATTTAGAACTATAAGTCTCCATTTCTTTATGCTCTTCCTTTGTATGCGGTGGAGGTGGAGCCTTTGGTTCAAACTTAATTACATCATCAAATGATTGAGGAATGTTTTCAAATTTATTATATGTTTCAAGAACTCCATTATTTAAAATAACAAATGTACCATCCATATCATGCTATTCTTTTCCACATATGAACAGCTAGAAAAGGTTGCCGATTCTCATGTTGAATTGTTCTTTTGGTTCCTGCAGAGCTGATTGTGGTTCCACCATATCTAGTACCCGCAGTGCTAGTACTTGATGGAATTTTAAGGCTACCATATTGTACAATGTGCCAATCATAGTCTGCATCATCAGCATATCCTCCGTCATCGTACTTATGATATTTACCAGTTGAGCCGGTAAATTCTCTAATTGTTCGAACATTTGCTCCGCCTGCTTGAGGTGGATTATGTCTGTGTGGTGGAAAATGTTGAATATCCAAATCAACATCAAATAAATCAGAATTTCCAAAACTATCTGAGTTGCTTATACTATGAGTAGTATTTGCTGCATAAAGATTATCATTTAAAATTGTATAATAAGCATTATCTTCTTGTCCGTCTGATGGTCCAAGAACTCCAAAGTTTCCTGTAAATTCTGTATCAAACTCAAACCTTATTACATTTTGGTCGTGAGTTTTTTCTTCAATATCATACCCGCTACCAGCATCGCTTATCTGACCAAATTCAGTATTATATGTAGAAGATATTGTATACACTCCATTTGGTAAAGGTCCAGTTCCACCAGTAAGGTGAGTTATGCCAGCAACTTTTATTTTCATTCCAACAAATAATTCATCATATCTAAAATTGTTAGCATTAAAATTCATAACTCTTAAATTTGACCTAACTTCATCAGTTAATAGTGGCTTAAGAGTTAATTCAACAATTCCTTGTCCATATACTTGAACTACTTTTGCCTTTATAATTTTGCGATGAAGATTTGTAGCATCTAACGTCGAGCTAGCAACATTTAACAAATTGTGTCCAGCCGGCAATCTTTCCCATGTACCAAACCCCAATAATATTGCAGGATTTCTTGGGTCAGTGGCATTCATATAAACCGAACCAATAGGATAAGCATCTACAAAATTTGTATCAAAATCTGCATAAGTTAAAGGACGATGAATTGAAGCTCCACCTTCTTGTTCTTCTCTTGCTTGCTTATTAAGGTCACTGGTTGCGGTAAAGTCATATCCCTGTCTTTTTAAGTTACTATATACATCATTAATGCTTTCTGCATCAGGGAAAACTTTATATCCTGGGCTATCAAATAATTTTACTGGCATATTACGAATCTCTTTTCCAAATGTTTACGGTTATATATTTTTGAATATTATTGTGACCTAATGAAGCTTGTGTAGCATTTTGAAATGTTAGGGTTCCTCCGCCAATTCTTGCGGCTCTCATTGGATTGTTACCCCGACTCCGATTATGAGCTCCTGCATAAAATCCATTATAGTCGGTTTTTCCTCTATATCGACCATATACAAAAGTATTTAAGTCAGCTGAGCCATCACCTACATAATTATCACCCATAGTATCTTGAAGATAATGATTGTGCTTTGGATATTCAGTTACTTTTACAGTTGGTTCACCTCCAGCAAAACCTGGTGAATAATACCCATCAGTTTGATTTGCTCCATTTTCTATTGAACCTATCAATTTGCCTGATGCTGCAGTTCTAGGTAAACTTTCTGCATATTGTCTAGGTGTATCGTTAAATCCAGTTTCACCATGTAATCTTGGTGAGTTTGCCGAAAGTAGAGTATATCCTTGAGCAAATAATGACCACTCCCCATATCCAATAATATTACCGGGGCTATTATCATTTAAAGCATTCATGTAAAGTGACCCAACAGGATAATGACATAAAAAGTTATTATCAAGTTCGGCTTGTGTTAAAGCTGCATTTTTTGTAACTCTAGAAGTAAATGGCATAATTATTATTCCTCCACTGGGTCGGCTATTCTTACCCAGAAATAAGCGCCTATGAATGGCATTAAATTAGAATGAGCTTCTCTTGCAGTATAATATTGATATGGATTTCCATTCACAGTATATGTTTCTCCATTTCCTCTCAAAGCCAAACCTACATCATTTGTTGTAGCCTCTCCACCATATCTGCCTCGGTTTGTCATATCAACAAAACCCCATTGCGGGTCTCTGAATATTCCATTACCAGAACCAATGCGAGAAGCATGACTACCACCACGACCAGAAGCCCGATTCACACTAATAGTATTAACAAATGACCAATTAACTGTGTGATTATGAGTAGGAAATTCACCAACAGACATTTTTTGTCCTGCTTTACCGCCTGTACCAACGAATGGAATTTCTTCAGCACCAGACCTTTCACCTTCATCATATCTAGTTCCAAATAAAGTAGCTGATGCATTACTAGCACCTAAAGGCTCATCCAATCCTTGCGAAAATATAGTGGTGCCAGAACCTGCAGGAGCAGGCGACCTATAATCAACTCTAAATTTTGTCGAACTATCTATGCTAGTGATTTCTCGTTCTCTATTAGGGTCTACTGAACCTGTAGCTCCTGTAATACCACTTAAAGTAACTCTTTGCCCTTTTGAGAATTTGTGAGCGGCTGTAGTCGTTATTATTAAATCACACTTTCGATTATTAAGATCGCTAAAAACACTTACTGATGATATCTTTGAGGATAACCCCTGATTTGTTGTATCTACACCAGCAGTGTGAGCAAGGTTTGAATTTTTTCCGACCAAAATAGTTTGCTTACCAAGACTGACCCAAACTCCAAATCCAATCAAATCTCTTGGATTTGCATCACTGGCCACATTTATGTAAACTGACCCAACAGGCCATATCGAATTGAAATTTTCATCTAATTGTTGATGTGTTAGGGGGTCTGTATTCACACCATGTGTTGAGCTATTCATAATTGAAGTAGCAGTCAAACCAGAATTTTGTACAGTCTTTATTGGCATAATTTATCCATTCTTTCCTCTATTTATACATATTCAATAGCCGAAAAAAAGAAGCATTTTGTGCATTTTTTCTCTTGACTTTACCATATCGATATCGTACTATATAGATAATGGTTAGTTACGTGAGACAGATTGTCACAGAAAAAAAGGCAAAAAAAATGCATTTTCTAGCATTTTTCCTCTTGACATTTGAGAAATACTCGAGTACTATTATAATATAAGATTGAGAAAGGTTAGATTATGAGTAACAAAACAGTAAAACTACTCGGAGAAAATATTGACTCCGACCACCATTTAGTTAAACCAGGTCGCTCGATGCATGATGCGATTGATTTAGTTAAATGTTTAGCAATGGAAGACTACAAAAGGTTTTCAAATATACCAGAAGACAAATCAGCCTATGAATGTCAGCCTGGTGAATCAGATGTGATTGCTGAAAATATGTATCACGATTTCGCTACAAAGCTTAGTTATAAAGAAGGCTCCAAATACATCAAGATTCTAACTGGTGGCTCAGTTTGGGGATTCATCGTCAATACAAAGAATGACGACAAATTTAAATATGGTGACCTCTTGAAGGCTGCGGGTTGGAAAGCTCCGGCTCGAAACTTCGCTCGAGGAAATGTTATCGACGATTCAGTCGAGGACTTACGGGTCAAATCAGTTCGTTGGACGGGGGTGAACTACTAATGGGAGCAGCTCCGAATGAATCAGAACCAGTTGTCACGGAGATAGGTCCGTTAGACAAATTGTGGCATGAGACTCTTAACAAATATCATGCAGCACCAGATGGTAGTGTTCTGAAAGAAACATTGTCGAAAAATCTTGACATTATCGATGCAGCCCTTAAAATAGAATTTAGAAAGATTGAGGATTAAATTATGGAAAGTGATTATATATTAGATTATGCGGTTGGTCAGTTCGTTCTTTGGAATCCAAAGACTCGATACGAAGTTGACATTTCCGAAGAAAATGCTCTGAAGATGAGCATGAATAATAACGTCAAGGTGACGAAAGACGCGGAGGGTATGCTCAATACCATCGCTGAAGATTTGAATGAGCAGAATGAAATATTTAACGGAGTAGGGTTATGATTATAGACACTAGTTACAAAAGAACACCAAGTTATGTAGGAACATTTGATTTGAAGAGCAAAGATGATATCGATGCTATCAAAGCAATTCGAAAGGCCATGAAAGGTACTGGAAAGCGACTTAAGTTACAAGGAAGGCTTGGAAAGAATAATCCCAATGCTCACAAATATAAAGGTAAAAAAGGATATTACGGGAGTTGCATTTGTGTCTCACTTTATGATGCGGCTCGAGCTGACGGATATGTTTACAATATTTAAATTATAACAGAAAGAAGAAATATGGCAAGAGGGGTAAAAAAATTCGACGCAACAAAATTCCTACGGGGTCGCCCGTTGAAATCGGTTAAAGCCGCAGAGCTTGATGGATTGGCCGAGGGAGTCGACACATTCACTGATAGTGAGATTGTTCAGTTTGATGCAATTGCACCGACTGATGATGATATTCAAGATGAACTTAATTTAATGGGAACATTTCTAAATGATTGAAAAATGTACAGTAAAAATCGATACAAAACACCCACATGATGCAATCAATATTCTAACCAGGCTAACAAAGATTTATACTGATTGGTTAGATTACGAAGCAAATAAGGCTACAGGCATTATAGAATGCATTAGCAAAACAACCGATAGTGAGATAGATAATGCTATCAAAGTGTTTTTAGAGCATTTTGGGGAGTATGTCACGCTAAAAATATCTTAAAAAAGACCCATTTTTTTCTTGACATTTACTATTCGATATAAGAGAATATACATATGATAAAGGCAATATTAGATTTCATCTTTAAAGTTATGGTTCTTGGCGTTTTATTCGCCATTTGGTCGCATTATGCAGAAGGGTGTGAGATTCAGTCAAAGGAGATTGAGTTTGAAAATGACGTTGTTATTACGACTATTATTTTAGAAGCCGGCGGAGAATATCAGGTTGGAGCTCTTGAGGCGGTTTACGAAGTAATAATGAATCGGGCAAAAAAGAGAAAAAAGACTCCTGCTCAAGTATGTTTACAGAAGTGGCAATTCTCTTGCTGGAACGGAAAAGATATTCAAGATAATATTACTAAGGCAAAAAAACATCCTCGCTGGGAGATTGCCAAAAACATTTTAGGAAAAGAAACAAATTATACCAATGGAGCTGACCACTACCATGCTGATTATATTGATGACCCTTACTGGGCAAAAAGCATGAAGGTTACGGTCAAGATTGGTAAACATATATTTTACAAATAGAATAGGAAATTATGGCAAACATCATCATCACTGAAGAACTTCGCAATCACGTTAACACCATCTGTGCCGAGTCTAAAGCTTGGGCAGAAGCGGCTCCTAAAGGAGAGATGCGTGGGTATTGTTCTTATGATGAGGCCGATATTCTTCACTATTGTGAGCATTACACCAAAGGTGAGCGATGCATGACTCCTGCCGAGTGGGACCAAGCTAAAGCTTGGGAAGAATATTATGACGCTCATAAGGCGGCATATGGCATTCGACCTCGTTGGACAAATTGGCAAGATGAAACCACCGAAGAGTGGGAAAAAATGAGCTCTGATTGTTATGCTCAAGCTAACGCGGATTACGAACTTGAACAATTGAGAAAGGTAGATTAAATTATGAGTATAAGTGGATATACACCAACAGAAAAATCGGCTGATGTAGAATCAGTATTAAGTTCCATTAATGGTGGAAAAAATCGCAGGGCATATATATTAGCTGGTAAATGCATTATCACCGGTGAGGATGCAGGTCCGTTTCGTGATGAGGTTTCGAAACGAGAGTATGAAATATCTGGCATGGGCCAAAAGGCTCAAGATGAATTTTGGGGGGTAGAATAATGGCAACAATAGATTTACCAAAAACAAGAGAAGAGGCTGATGACTTGGTCGACTTCTTAACGCAAACCAATTATAACTATAATCGTAAAGCAATCAAGATGTCTGCTGAAGATTTAGCAATTGTGTTCGGAAAAGAACAAGGAGCTAAGCTTGAGAGAAATTATCAAAAGATGCTAAATAATGGGAGTTTAAAATAATGGGAGTACCTTTTATTGGCCAACATGACAATGCAAAGATGGGAGTGTTACTTTTCCTATCTTGGCTTAACACTTTATTACTTTTAACAATAACAATTTTTATAGGATTTTATTTAAAATGAGTCATATCTTACCACACATAAAACCACGGAATCCGTCAATACCATTGCCAAAGCGTGGTGGATTCTTATCAGTACAAGCAAGTGAATACAACTATTGTACACCTAAACATAACAACGGGCCATACTTCTCTTACGAAGTTGCTTACTTTGACGAAAATGATAATTGGTGCGATGTGCCCGAGTTAGGTAAAAGTAGTGATGGCATGGTTTATGGTTGGGTCGATAAATCAGACGTTGTTGGAATTTTAGAAAAAGAAGGTTTCTCACCTTCACAGATTAGAAAGCTATTGCCAGATGAATAGTTTGATTGGTATAGGATTGATTATAGCAGGCTTGGTTATGGTCGTGTGGCCATTATGGGATAACTGGATGGGCGATGACAACTGGGACGAAAAATGGAAACAATAGTATTAGTAACAGGAGGATTTGACCCACTACATTCAGGTCACTTAGCATATCTCAAAGCAGCACGAAAGCTCGGGGATAAACTTATCGTCGGTGTTAACTCAGATTCCTGGTTGGAAAGAAAGAAGGGCAAAAACTTTTTACCTCTATCAGAAAGATACGAAATAGTTTCATCTATAAAATATGTTGACAATTGTATTCTTTTTAATGATAACGATGATACCGCAATTGAAGCTATAAAAAATGTTATAATGTTATTTCCTTTTGATAGAATTATTTTTGCCAATGGCGGAGATAGAAAACAGAGTAATGTACCAGAGCAAGCACCCGGTTTATTTGATAGAGAAATTATTTTTCAATATGGTGTAGGTGGCGCTGATAAAAAAAATAGTAGTAGCTGGATACTTAAAAAATGGGATAATTTGTGATTGACATTTTTAACAAAATAGGATAGGATATATTATATTATGAGTAAAGGAAGAAAATTCAATAAGAACGGAATGGTCAACGCGTATGACGATCAACATACAGGGCCAGAACCAGATTGGTCAAATTTAGAAAATGCGACCGCAGAGCAAGTAAATGATAAAATGCTTAGAGCATTAAATTTTTATACTTATTATCTTGATCGTGATGACTTACATAAGATGCTTATGGAGTACATGGCCACATATAATGATAAATGGAAGGCTGAAGATATTAAGAAGGTAAGGGCTGTCGGAAAAGATGTTCCGTTGGCTACAGAAGGTAAGATTGCCCGAATGTTAATTATGGGAATGCCTGATATTGTTACTACAAAAGGTCAATCAATGACAGAATTTGTTGATAATAAAATAGCATCGATAATACGATATGTCAATTTACATAACCTTGATAAGGAAAAGGCTAAAGAAGAGTCGAAAGAACCAAAGAAGGTTGTAATTCCACCAATGAAACGATTAGAAGAAAAAGTTTATTCTGAAGTAATATGTCACATTGACTGGGCTCTAGATGATTGGGTTGATGATTATGCCAATGTAAAACCAGTTCATGTTACATCTCTTTTGAGCGGAGCTAATATACCTTCAAAAGGTTGTAAGTTTGTTACTGATTGGTTAGATAATCTATTGGTAGATATGTATGATGCAAAGACTGGTGAATGTGACCAATGTGTAGAAGCTTATTCTTTTTTATCTAAAGTTCAACTTAATAAATGGATTAGAACTTTTGAGAAGATGAAAGATGAAGTAGCCAAATATGAGAAAGCTCATAAGAAAGCAATCGTACGAGTTAAGAAAGTCAAACCAGCCATTCAGCAAGTTAAAGACCTAAAGTATTTGGTTGATAATGATGATGCAAAGTCTGTACCACCGGTTCGAATATGTGGAGCAATGAATCTCTATACATATAATGTAAAGACTAAAAAGGTAGCTAAGTATCAAGCTCTTACTCGAAATGGATTGTCTGTCAAAGGTGCTTCGATAAAAGACTTTGATGTAGATAAAAGTTATACTTTTACGGTTCGTCAGAATATGAAAGACGACTTATTTAAGCAATTAAAGAAGAAAGATGTGGTCAAGGGTATTGACGCAATTAAAGAATCAACTAAAACAAAGGTTATGGTTCCTAATGGTCGAATCAATGAACACACACTATTAATCTATGCAAAATAAATTTGATGTTATTATTCCCTGTCACCCCAAAGACTTTGATACTTTAAATCTAGTTATCGAGGGTGTACAGAAAAATTTAAATTACAATGAAATATTTGTAGTGACTCCAGCTTTAGTTGCTGGTTATGGTCACCCCAATGTCACGTTTGTTTTAGATAATACTTATTATGAACATTCAGATATTGAAAAGATTAAAGATAAACTTAAAGATACAAATAGGCCAGGACGTTTCGGGTGGTTGTTCCAACAAACCATTAAGTTACTTTCACATAGAGTACTCGAAGAATTAACTGAGTCATATCTTTGCTTAGATGCAGATACTATATTTACTCGACCAGTTGAATTTGATACAGATAAGTTTCAATATTTAAAAGTAGAAGAATATCATCGCCCATACTTAGAAACATATAATAAGTTATATGATTCTAGAAGTTGTGGATTTTCTATGATATCACATCACATGATGTTTAATAAAACGTATATGGAAGAACTTATAAGTAGCATTGAGTCTAAACATGACTCATCTTTCCTTGATGCTTTATTGAAATCGATAGATGTAAATCAGAAATCAACATTTAGTGAATGGGATTTATATGGAAACTTTATGCTCCTACATCATGGTGATGTATGTGAGCTCAGAGAATTAGAATGGTATAATAATGTTACGAATATTCCAAGTGAATGGGAGCTCGAGCAATATCATAATGTGTATGACTTTGTTTCAACACATGCACACAAGAGAAAGATAACTAATGGCTAAACAAAAACCAACGATCAAAACAAAGCTCACATTTCCTGAGCTTATTGAAAAAGTAGAATTTCTAGTAAGAAAAGATAGTATGACATATACCGAAGCAATCATTGAAATATGTGAACAGAAAGAGTTAGAACCAGAAGATGTGGCTAAACTTATTAAGAAAGGACCACTTAAAAATAAGTTGGAAGTCGAAGCAACCAAACGAAACATTGTTAAATCAAATACATCAACATTATTTTAAGGTAAGTATGGAATATAACTCACATGTTTATTGGCCTTGGCCAGATGGAGACCAAGATGGCTTTTCTTGTAAATGTAACTTTACAATAACTAAAAAGGCTATGTGCAAAACAAAAGAGGACGCAAATAGAATAGAAGAAATTTACGACCGACTTAGAAGTGAAAACTTTGGTCAAGTATTATTACCAGCTTTTAAGTATACTCGAGATAGTGACACTGAAGTTACTTTGCAACAGCAATTTATTAAGGGGGTTCCAGTCGGTACTTTAGTAAAACGTTTTAGCGATATTGTTTATAAAGAAGTTGTAGAGAAAAAAGGTGATTGGACTTTTGTTGATTATAGTACTTTTAACTTTATAGTGGAAGAAGAAACAAATAAAATTTATGCAATCGATTTTTTATCATACGCAAATGATAGTGGTGAACCTTGGGGCTCAAGAAAAGATAGGTGGGATATGTATCAAACCCATCATAAGGATAAGATGAAAGCGTTAGGTATTAATGACTGATAATTATAATAACACAAAATATTGGACTTCATCAGATTATATTGATGAACCATATACTTTAGCCGCACATATAACAAAATCTACTACGAGAAATAATACTAAAAAGTTAGAATATATTTGGGAAATCAATAAACTAGACTGCAATCAACCATTAAACTATTTCTTTGCTATTGAAAACAAAATTTTAAAATTTGGACAAAGTAATAGAGACGCTATTGGTAGATTAAATAGATATAAACATCAGCACCCTGATGAGTATATGACTTTAATATTTGATGAGTTATATAAAGGTAAAAATCCAAGATTATATATTAGATTAGCTGAAGGTAAAATGGTTGATTTTTCAACTGGTAAAGAAATGTGTTATCAAAATACTGCTGATTTAGAAGCAAGGCATATTATTAGATATGAAGAAGCTATTGGAATAAAACCTATGGCAAATAGTAAAATAGGATAAAAAATGACGGGATTTGAAGCATATAGAATATATAATGCAATAAGATTACATTTTAATACAGATTATAATGCAATCAAATATCATTTTAAGACTAATGTTAGTCCAAGCTCTTTTGAGATAAAGAAAGAGAGATACTTTTTCGAAAAGTTGGCTCGAACATATCCCAATCTTAACGACTTAATTGGATTCTATACTTCTAACTTTTTGAAAGAAAACACCTGGCCAACAGAAATGAAAGTCAACGTATATAATGATTGGAAAGGTCGCTTTGAGTCGATGAGTTACTTATTATCAGAAGATTGTAAGACCATCGCAGAGCAGGCTGAAGACAAGACTTGGGGTTTTACGGATTTATTTAAAGCAAGAAATACTTTTTTATATGACTTATATCATTCTGATATAATTGAAATAGAGACTTTATGTTTATTTGAGATGATGTTGAAAAAGCGATGGCTTAATCTACATTCTTCTCAAGACCCACTCGGATTGTATGAAACATTATCAGCTCGAGTGTATAAATATAGAATGCTACTGGAGTTCCTCGGTATACAACCGACAACAAAGATGGCAGAAAATGCAATAAAAGTATTGACACCAATACTAAATTGTGATAATATATAACATATACAAAATAAACAATAACATACACTGCAATATAGGAGAAAAATAAATATGTCATTCGCGGCACTAAAGGCATCTAGAGAAGATGCAATGAATAAACTAATCAGCGCTGCTGATTCAACAAAAGACAAGTCTTATGGCAACGATGGTGAATGGAAGCCAACCGTTGATAAGGCTGGAAATGGATACGCTGTTATTCGTTTCTTACCAGCGCCACAAGGTGAAGATTTACCTTGGGCAAAGTACTGGGACCACGGGTTCAAAGGCCCAACAGGTCGTTGGTATATCGAAAACTCATTAACATCGATTGGTCAGAAAGACCCGGTTAGTGATATGAACTCTTATCTTTGGAACACAGGACGTGATGAAGATAAGGACATAGCTCGTCAACGTAAGCGTCGTTTGCATTACGTATCTAACATTATGGTGATTACTGACCAAGGTAATCCTGCTAATGAAGGTAAGGTATTCTTATACAAGTTTGGTAAGAAAATCTTTGATAAGGTTATGGATGTAATGCAACCACAGTTTGCTGATGAAACTCCAGTCAATCCATTTGACTTTTGGGGTGGAGCAGACTTTAAGTTGAAGATTCGTCAAGTAGAAGGCTATCGTAATTATGATAAGTCTGAGTTTGATAATCCTACTCCTCTACTTGGTGGAGATGATACCAAGCTTGAAGAAGTCTATGACCAACTAAAATCTTTAACAGATTTTGTTGACCCGGCTAATTTCAAGAGTTATGCGGAACTTCAGCGCAAGCTCTATGAGGTTCTTGGTGAAGATGGAGTCCCCGGTGTATCTACTGAAGTGGCTACGGAATTGAATGAAACTTCCGAGCCGGTAGTTGATGCTCCTGCACCAGTAGAACCAACTCCAGTTGCACAGCCCGCGCAAACTGGTGATACGGAAGATGATGATGCATTGAGTTATTTTGCTAAACTTGCTCAGCAAGATTAATTTAACTCATTTGAATAGGGTAGGGAGTGGTCGTTCATTGGCCACTCCCTTTTTTTATATAAGTTGTCTTGGTCCCATGCCATACATTGCCATGGTTAAGTCCCTATCAGGCGTGATAGTATTTTGAATTTGAGTAACTGCCATAGATTGATTCCCTTGGCCACCACCTACATTTTCAACTATCACGGGTTGTGATGCATTGTTTGCTTGTTGATTTAAATTGTCTTCTTGCATGGCTGCTATTCGAGCGCCTTGCCTTGTGTTCATGTTTTGGATATTGACTCGGCCGGTTCTTCCACCAAAGGACATTGAAAAACCTTCTGGTACTAATGATATTGCATCAACAAATTGCTCTAAATTTTTTATTCGACCTTTATTATCTAGGTCTGCTAACATTTCAAGGAATCGTTTAATACCTTCTTTTGATTCCTTACTCCCCATTGTTTTTGTAGCATTGGCGAATCTCTCAAGGCCGGCTCCAGCGTCTTCTAATGCGGGTTTAATTGCTTTAATACCATCTACATTATCGGCCAATCTAAGTATCTTATCCATTGGAGCTTCACCACCAAAGAGTTTTCCAACACCTTCAATAAATGACCCAATCCCTTGACCTGCACCAAATGCAGCAAGTCCTGCGCCGATTCCTGTCATAGCCAATAAGAATGTGGCAGAATCACCAATAAATTCTGTAGCACCACCTAATTTATCACTTATTGATAATAATGTCATTACATTATCAACAATTGTTTGCGCAAATCCACCTGTTGAGAAATCAGAAATAGCGGTTCCTAGACCAGCAATGCCGGCTCCAAGACCAAAGACTGCGAGACCAAGACCTATACCCGACATTGCAAGATAAAATGTACCAGCCTTTCCAATTAAATTAGCAGCACCACCTAGCTCATCAGATATAGATAATAAAGTTATTACACTATCTTTAATGGATTGAGCAAACCCACCTGTAGTAAAGTCTGCTAAAGCCGATGTTAATCCAGCAACACCTGAACCGATTCCAAATACGGCTAAACCCAATCCGATACCAGTCATTGCTAAAAGAAAAGCAGCACTTCCACCAATAAATGAGGCTGCACCTCCAAGCTCATCAGATATAGACATCAAAGTTACTACTTGAGATTTTATATTCTCAGCAAAATTTCCAGTTCCTGTAAAAGTTTTAAGACCATCAGACACTCCAGCAATTGCAGAACCCGCTCCAAAGATTGCTAATCCTAATCCAATCCCTAGCATTGCAAGATAAAATGCTCCACCATCTGCTAGCATTGCGACATTACCACCCAGTTCATCTTTAATAGATAAGAGTTCAACCACCTGTTCTTTGATAGTTGCAGCAAAGTTACTTCCGTCAGTAAACATTGCCACTCCGGCTGAAGCTCCACTACCAATGGCAAATGCAGCTAATCCAATTCCTAATCCAGTTAAAGCAAGAGTGAGAGCACCGCCATCTTTTAACATCTCAAGACCACCACCAACAGATTCAGGTATGGACATAATCTCGACAATGTTGTCTTTGATTTTCTTACCATCAAGGTTAGCAATCTTTTCAGCAAATGTGGCTGCTCCTAATAAAGCAACCCCAATACCAGCTCCGGCAGCCCCGATTCCTAATCCGACTGCGCTAAGAGTACCACCGAGAGCCTTTCCAGCTCCGGCCATCTGTGCACCAAATAATTTACCAGCAACTCCAGCACCCTTTGATGCAGATTTACCATTTTTTTCAATTTGTTCAAGAATTTTTGTTTGTTTAGATTCAGCATCGATATTAGCTTTAGTGGCTGCCTTATCTTCTTGCTGAGATTCTTCTGAGCTACCAATCTCATCGGCTGCATTAGCAGCCGCTTCTTGACGAGCAAACTCGGCATCTTCGGCAGATTCATCTATAGCAGACTTTAACTCACCTAACTTTTCGTTAGTTAGCTTAGTCTCCTCTAAATTCTTCTTTTCGTTATCCTCTGCCATTTTGCTTTCTTATTCTTTCGTTTTCTTTTTCAACGTGTTCCTGTAGTAGTGCTATATAAATTTGCCTTTCCCACGGTAACATTTCATCTAGTTCGCTCAAACTATATTTATGATGTTGCATCATGTTAAAGTTTGATTGATAATGATTCTCTAAACTATCATGCGAAAGGCTTATGCGAAAAAATCTTGAAATCCCGTTATTGTTTGTTTATTTTTATAACCAGTTGGCCCCGTAAATTCTACGTCTAATGCTAACTTTGGTTGACCAAGTAAATATTCATTTACTTCCTGTAATATCTTATGAGGTAAAGACTCGATAAACTCATCTAATTCCACATCAGTTGAATCTTCTACTGGGTAGACATTATCAGCATCATAGATATTTTTAATCAATGACTTGATAGTAGTAGTTAAGTCCGTTGAGTTATCAATTTTATTAAGTTGATTGACTTTAATTGGTTGTAGAGTCATACCAACATCTTTAGTTATCTTGATAACCTTTTCACTCTCGAAGTCATCCGCCTTTTTGATGTAAACATCATCAAGATTGATCGTTACTGGAACTTTCTTTCCACTTTCTTCGCAAGTAATCTGTATGTCGGCTGTCTCACCGACTGCCTTTGACCTAATTTTAATAAAAGCATATTCCATATCATAAGTAGCGACTTTATCTACGTCTAACTTATCAAATGTACATGCCTTGACAATATCTTTGAGAGCATTAAAGACAGTATTACCTTCTCCAGTTTCCTGAGCAATCATAAGATTTTTTTCCTCTTTTACAAGGAATGGACGATACTCTATCACTTCACCTGAAGATGGTAACGTCATTGTGTACTTTGGTACTTCTAATTTTGGTAGTGCCATAATCTATTGCATCCTATATTATTCTTGTAAAGCCTCCGATTGTTGTTCCAATACCTGAGACGACAGAGGCTATCGCGCCTTCAGGTACCATATTTTCAAAAGTAAATGTTACAGTCATTTTCTGTAAAGTATCAGCTGATGTTTGATTCAAATCAATCGAGCTCTGTGAAATTGGAAACGCATTTTGTAATCTCATACCATAAATAGGAACATTCTGTTCATTCAATTGTTGAATCACAACATCTGTTGCATATTCTTCACGATATGATAAGAGATAGTTTTCTCTTGGCATAATAAGATTTAACCAATTATCAAACATCTTTCTTACATACATATCATTGGTTAAAAGAAAACTAAATTCTACATCTGGTGCATTATAACCATTAGGTAGTTTGATTGGAAACGAAATGGTTTGATAATCCAGAGTTGTAAGTTCAAGACCTGGCAGAGAGCAACTTTCACAGAGTAACGCCATATCTCTTGGGTCATTCAATAATGAAGCAGGATTGAATCCGCCACTTAATGCAGAGGAAAGGGCTCCTTGTAAATCTAAATTGATAAGAGATTGTTGTGGTGGAGTCATAAAGATAGCAAATCTATTTGCTCTGGCCACACCACCACGTTTACTGAAGACTCCTTTAATAGAATCAACTCCGGTCGGGGTTATTGCATTTAATGCTTTATTAATTATACTCATATCATTTTCCTTGAGTCAGACCAGACTTTAGATACTCCAGCTTTCTTAAATTGTTCAGATGGTAAGAATAAAGTAAAGTCCCAATCAGATGAAGGTACCTGAACAATTCTTGATGCCACATGACCATTCAAATATTGTTTATAGCAGGGTTTATAAAATCTTAATTTACTTGCGCCTTTTAACCGACCAAGAGTAACACGTATCTTTGTAGCAAAATCAGAGTCACCAGTCTTATAATCTAATAAGCCATCCATTAATCGAGCTCTAAGCATTGGTGGCAAATAATGCATATTTAATCCGAAGAAACCACCAGGAGCAGGTTTGACCGCAATTATAAGAGGAAATCTATCGTAATAAGGCAAAGTCTTTTTGTGTTTAGGGTCATAGAAATACATATACATACGACCAGGCAAGATTCGACGAGCCAATTCAACGTCAGGGTCTTTTAACATACCAGACCGATTGACCCTTTTCATTCCACGTAGTTGTTTACGGAACCAATCTAAAGAATCTTTTGTGTTTAATTGAACACCTGCTCTAAAGGCCTGAGCTTGAACCTTATCTTTATATGTCACTTTCGCCATATCTCTATTTATAAGGTTTAGCTAACCTTTATAAAGATAGAACTTATCTCAGTTGAGGACGATGCATATCCTAAAATAGCTGCAATACAATCATCACGAACAGACTTTTTCATTCGTTGAAATGAATGAATTACTTCATTGGCATGCCATTTAGATATGACATATGTTTCGCTATTACCTTTTTCTTCGATTGCTTTAGCATATTGGTCTTCGGTTATATCAGCTGCTTCAGTTGGAGCGAGCTTTTGCATATCCTTGTATAAATGACTCACTACAAATTCAGGCTTGGTCTCATACATTTTCATTATATCTTTCCATGCAGGAACCGAAAACTTTTTATCAAACTCTCGCATAATTCTGAATAATGGACCACCACCAACTTTACCACCAGCAGCATGTTTGCCATTTATCTCACCAATTACATCAGCTGGCTTACCAAACAATCGAAAGGTTATCTTACCTCCAGTAAAGAATATTTCATTGCCCATTGCTTTAACATAAGATGCACCGGTTTTAAAGCTCTCATACTTGAACTCCTGTTTGATTCCGTCATTGAATATCTTAACAGACGCCTTCTTTTTAGTGGCTTTGAGGGATACTCCAACTATATCTTTTGACTTATAGGATTCGTAGATAAACTCATTGAGGTCAATGATTGATGTATATTGTTTAAAGTCGTGATTTAGAAATGATTTCTTAACCAACCAGATGTCAGCAGGATTCCACTTATCGATACCCATATTTTTACCAGACTCACGGATAAGTTTAGTGGCAGCATTAGAGATGTTAGTAACAAATTTAGATTTAGAACGTTGACATACTACAACATTCTGTCTACCAAGAAAGTCATATGTTGCTTCTGCTGAAAGTCGAGATGATTCTAACCAACCCTTTCCTGCTATCTCAAACAAATCATTAATAGTAAACTTTGATTGAACATTCTTCTGAGCTGCCTGAAGGTCTGCCATACTAAATTTTGTAGCGGGTTTCATCATCTTTGCAGCTATGAATATACCCTGTAAAGTCTCTTGTTGGTCTGTATTGAGAGACTTAGATGCATCAGGTTTAGCCCCGATAATCATACCATTCTTGAGATATACTCCACCAATAGAAGAACCAGCAGCATTCTGAGCCTTTCCACTCGTATCGTACTTACCTCTCATTTTCTTGGCAATAGTCTTTAACTCAATGGCTCGGTCACTCTTTGGTACATAGACCGAGGCTACATTCTTTTTGAGAGCTACTACCTTGACATATCCTAACTTTTGTAGGTCTGCAATAACTTTAACTAATTTGGGGTCTGGTCTTTTAACTGCCATATCTTCTCCTATTTATATTATAGCAGTACGATATCTCATTTTTTAAGTGGTGTCAAGAGTTTAATGCCAAGTTTCTTGAGGGTATCTTCTGTCCAAATGTGAAACTTCCAGCCTCTATCCTTTGCATATTCATCAGCTGCTTTCCACTTCGACTCATTCTTGATATAGGTTATTGCTTCTTTAACGAACTTCTTTGTCTTACGTCGAGTCTTATCCGGCTTTTTGGTTTGAATCTTTGGCTTAATCTCAATCAGATGAACCTGATTATCAGAAGTCGTCATCTTTACATCCATAAAGTAACGATGTACTCGATTGTCGGTTGCGCAACGATAAGGAATGATTACCTCTTCACTCGACCATGACTTGATGTCTTTATTCTCATCTATCCACCGAAAGACTTGACGTTCCCAAAGACTACGAAAGAAGACTCTACTATGATCGCCTTCGTATTTATCCTTATTTTTAACTGTATACCTACCACTATATGCCATAACAAATCCTTACTTTTTCTTATAAATAACAATATTACTATTTATAGGAAAAAACAATATGCTAGGAAAAATAGGTAGCTCACTTAAAAATGCAGGCTCATCTGCTCTCAGTCAAGTAACCGGCCAACTCGATGAAATTACATCTAAGTTCACGAATCTCGCCGGAGGTGGAGAAAAGTCGACTGCTGAGAAGAATACGACAGACTTAATCTTTCCTATCGAGATGGCAGGACAACCAAGACCTTGTGTCTGTTTCACATGTTTTGCTAAGATTGATAATAAGCCAGTTCAACTCCACACATGGTTTCCGATACCAGCCGGTGTACAATTTTCTGATTCTGCGGAATACAATTCTGTAAATCTTGGAGCAATTGGAGGTGGAATTGCAGCAGATATTCAGGCAGGAGTGAATGCTGGAGAAGGTTTTAGCGGTATTGCAGGAAGAATTACTAACCGAATAGCATCTCTTAAAATGTCTGATGTTGGAACAATTGTTAAGTCAGCGAATCCTTATAAGGACCAGATATCTCTTGCGACGAGACAGGTCAAGAATCCAAACACCAACGTTATCTTTGACTCTCACCCAATACGTACGTTCTCATTCTCTTTTAAGATGATAGCGAAAAGTAAGGACGAGGCAGAACTCATTCGACAAATACATGAGAGGTTTCGACATTTTACATATGCAGAAGTCGTGAATGAAGCGACCAATTTTATGCTAGCCTTTCCGCCTACATGGCTCGTACGATTCTTTAACCCAGATAAGGACGGAAACTTTAGTGAGTCTATACATATTCCGCGCATATTCTCTTGCTATCTTCGGTCTGTAGGAACAAACATTAATTCGTCTAGTGTCACATTCTACAACGATGGAGCTCCCACCGAAGTAGATATTACATTAGACTTTCAAGAGACACGCGCTCTCACTCGAAAAGACATCAAGGAAATGGAGCTCAACAAACTCAAACTACGAGGAATCGACCCTGAGACTGGTCAGCCAACTCTTTCTAATGTTACAGACCCTGATGCACCACAACTCGATGATAAAACAGAGGCAGAACCAGAACCGACACCCGATGCCGAACCAAATGATACGACGAATGGAAGTTAACACGCTATGAGTTTCTTTAAACAATTCCCAAAAACCACATACGATCTGAAGCGAGATGGTAATCTGATAGAGATAAAAGACATCTTTCGTAACGTTGACGTCAACGAGAAACTCATTAATCCAGCATCTGCATATCAGTACTATTACATACAGGATGGAGAGAGACCAGACCAGATAGCAAACAAGCTCTATGGTAATCCACGATACTATTGGACACTATTTATAGCTAATGATCGTCTCAAAGATGGTTACATGCGATGGCCAATGAGCTATCAGCAGCTACAAAGGAAGATAACAGAGGACTACAACCCGTATATGGTGCTAGAACTATCACCATTTAGTGCGACAGAGTTAGGGAAGTATGCAAACCCGATTTCGAGCCTTAGTTTCGGAGTACCTAATAGCCTGTTTAGTGGGGACGCAGATACCTATACGGAGATTGGTACAGGCTACAAATTCGACTCTGAGCGCAACCAACTCTGGCTCAAACCATCTTCGAATAACACCGCTGTGAAGTTTCGAAACTATGTCACATCTGGCACGATGTTTCGGCAAACCGGTCCTATAGTACAAGTTAGCCATACTGATTTACTTGGTGATGTTTATGCCACTAACGTGATTGATGACGGACCATATATACCATCGTCTCATACAACGAGTGGTAATGGCAGCGGAGCAGAATTTAGCGTCACGCATACTGAGCCAGGAACTCCATCGATAGTTACAGTTACTAATGGCGGCACTAACTATGCTGTAGGTGATACAATTACTTTACCAGCTGACGATATTGATAATCTTGGAGATGGCTCAGGACCGGATATAATAGCTACTATCACACAAATAAGTCCTACACAATCTACAACTAATCGCGGCGATGGCACCATGGTACCATCTATCTCTATACGGTTTAACACTGTAGGGAATGGATATGATGTGGTCAATAACATTGAAGTAGTTGATTCTTGGGGCGCAGCATGGCAGGCTCCCTATTATTATACATCTAACGGCAGCCGTATATCAACCTTTGACCACGTGGTAGCCGGTGGTGGTACGCCAGTTACATATAGCGAATGGTTAGAGGACGAGAATGAGAAGCTCACAGCTATACGCGTAGTGAAGCCAAATTATATAGCGGAATTCGCAGAGGTCTATAAGGAATATGTCAATAGCTAGGAATATGAG